>CESW01149178.1_pt1 | contig 14703 bp, 10 predicted proteins | sample 531171 | NCBI WGS metagenome assembly CESW01 (sample SAMEA2621859, study PRJEB7988) | marine metagenome | biome: marine biome (ENVO:00000447); feature: surface water layer (ENVO:00002042); material: "saline water (ENVO:00002010), including plankton (ENVO:xxxxxxxx)" | depth 5 m
AATGGTTCATCGTCAATGGCCTCTGTCTGTGGTGGTTCATTGGCGCTAATGGACGCAGGTGTTCCTCTTAAAAAGCCAGTTGCTGGTATAGCTATGGGTATGGTAGTAGGAGAGGAAAATACTATTGTATTATCTGATATTCGTGGTGAAGAAGATTTTATGGGTGATATGGACTTCAAAACCGCTGGTTCTGTTGATGGTATTACAGCCTGCCAAATGGATATGAAAGTCCAAGGAATTAGTTTTAAAATCATCGAAGAAGCTTTAGAGCAAGCAAGAGTTGGACGTTTGCATATACTTGAAAGTATGGCGGAAAGTATCTCAATGGCTCGTCCAGTGCTTTCTGAATATGCCCCTCAATTCCTTAAAATGGAAATTGATGGTAGTGACATAGGTGCGGTTATTGGTCCAGGAGGTAAGGTAATACAAACCCTTCAAAAGGAAACCGGCACTGAAATTATCATTGAAGAGAATGATAAAGGAAAAGGTGTAATTACCATTTCTGCAAATGATCTTGCAAAAGCGGAAGATGCAAAAAAACGTATAAAAATGATTGTAGGACATTTAGAAGAAGGCGCTACCTACAAAGGCTTAGTGAAATCCATCAAGGACTTTGGCGCCTTCGTTGAAGTAGCCCCAGGAAAAGATGGATTACTACATATTTCTGAAATTGACCATAAACGTGTTGAGAAGGTTTCTGACTACCTTACACTAGGAGATGAGATTGAAGTTGTTTTACTTAAAGTAGAACATGGCGGAAAGTTACGTCTATCTAGAAAAGCACTCATACCTCGTGATTAATTATAAAGTAATATAGATTTAATAAAAGGCATTCCATCAAAAGGAGTGCCTTTTTTGGTTGATAGAATAAGCCATACAATTAAGGTAGATTCAAAGAGATTACTGTATCTTTAAAATAAATGACAATTAGGTAAATTTATTAATACATAAACAAAAAATAACATTAGTATCCTAATTTCACTAGAGTTAATAGATTATTATATGGAAGATTATATAACTAAAACTGTTATGCCGAACGGGTTAACCATTGTTACTGAGCATATTCCAAGTGTAAAAAGCGTAACAGCCGGGATTTGGGTAAAATCTGGTGCCCGACATGAAACTGTACAACAAGCAGGGGTTACCCACTTTTTAGAGCATATGCTTTTTAAGGGTACCAAGAACCGTACGGCATTTGAGATAGCTCAATCCATGGAGTCCGTTGGTGGATATCTAAATGCATTTACCTCTACGGAGTATACATGCTATTATGCTCGCTGCTTGGATACCGAGTTACGTACAGCTTTGGATGTATTATCTGATATGGTGATGCATCCGATTTTTCCTAAAGAAGAAATTGAGAAGGAAAAAAAGGTGGTAATTGAAGAGATGAAAATGTATCGTGATTCACCAGATGATTATTTATTTGAAGAATTCACCAGTCATTTATTCAAAGACCATCCACTCGGAAGGCCTATATTAGGCTATGAGGAAACCGTTTCTGCATTTACAGATGACGATTTATTCCAATATATGAGAGACCGATATGCCCCCGAAAATTTAATTATAGCTGTGGCTGGAAATGTCGATCATGATACGGTCTTACGCTACTGCCAATCGGTTTTAACAACAGAAGACCGCAAATTAGTAGAACCCCTAGACCAGGAGTTAAGTCCACTAGACACAAAACCATTGTCATTGACTAAAAGTATCGAACAGACGCACTATATATGGGGCCGAAGAGGGTTGCATTTTGACGATGACCAAAAGTATGTACTACTGCTCACAAATACACTTTTAGGAGGTGGAATGAGTTCACGACTGCATCAAAATATTCGCGAAAAATATGGATACTGTTATTCGGTTCAAACCTTTAACCAGAGCTTTTTGGAAACAGGAATTTGGGGGGTATATGTGGGTACGGATAAAGATTACGTGGAACATGTGCATGAATTAGTGGTAGAACAACTAAATCTTCTTGCACGTCATGAATTAGCCTACAAAGAACTATCTGAAGCCAAAGCACAATTAAAAGGTAAACTCTTATTGAGTCAGGAAAATACGTCGAATCGGATGATGCGATTAGCAAAGAGTGAGATTTATTATAAGCGTCATGTAGACCTAGACGAACTAGTAAAGCATATTGATAGCGTATCGGTAGAAGATATAATATCTTTTGCTCAAGTGTTTATGAATGAAAGTGAATTTGTAGAAGCAAAATTAATCCCTGAATAGTATTTTTTGTAGTAGAATGAAGAAACAATTGACCTATATTCATCAACTAAGGAATCATATCTCATCGGAAGTAGATCTTGCTGGGTGGGTTTATAATGTGAGAAGTAGTGGAAGCTTGGTATTCATCGAATGTAGGGATGGATCTGGTATCTGCCAGTGTGTGGTAAACAAAGAAGAGGTCTCTGAAGAGAGTTGGGTAGCGGCGGTAAGTTTAAAGCAAGAATCATCGATACGTCTGTATGGTCTAGTGGTTGCTGATGAACGCAGTATAGGTGGGGTAGAACTACAAGTTCAACGCGTCGAAATTTTACAGTTAGTGACTGAATATCCAATTACTCCAAAAGAACATGGCATTGAATTTTTAATGAATCGACGCCATTTATGGTTGCGTAGCCAACGACAATGGGCGGCTATGCGGGTGCGGAATGGAATTATATTTGCCATTCATAACTTCTTCCAATCTCGAGGTTTTATCCAAACCGATACCCCAATTTTTACCCCCAATGCAGCAGAGGGGAGTACTACATTATTTGAAACTGATTTTTTTGAAAAAAAAGCCTACTTAGCACAAACAGGTCAGCTGTATGGAGAGGCGCTGGCAATGGCACATGGATTAATTTATACCTTTGGGCCCACGTTTAGAGCAGAAAAGTCAAAAACTCGCCGACATTTATCCGAATTCTGGATGATCGAACCTGAAATGGCATTCTATGATTTGGAGATGAATATGGATTTAGCAGAGGATATGCTTAAATCTATTGTTGCTGACATATTAAAGAATTATAGCCAAGAACTTAGTCTGTTAGAGCGAGATACTAGCTCTCTACAAAGGTTGGTTGAAAAAGATTTTATTCGCATCAAATATGATGATTCAGTGGATATTTTAACCTCTGAGAAAACAGCTCATTTATTGGATGAATTGATTCAAAAACGAGAATCTGAAAAGGAAAAGCTGGGCCAGGAACAGACTACTATACAAAAAGAACACGGCTCTGCAAAAAAATGGAGAAAAAAGCAGATTGAAAAGAGAGTTATTGATATAATTTCAAGAATTGACCAGATTGAGGAAGATTTGCGTAATATTCCAAAATGGAAAAAATCTGCACAAGAATTTACTTGGGGCGCTGATTTTGGTGGGAGTGATGAAACCGTACTTACCATGCAATATGATCTACCAGTTATGGTAACCCATTGGCCTGCCGAAATAAAAGCTTTCTATATGAAACGTGATGCAACTGATACCTATGCTTTGGGAGTGGATATTCTAGCTCCTGAAGGCTATGGCGAAATAATTGGTGGGAGTCAACGAGAAGACAATTTCGAGGTAATATTAGCTAGAATTGAGCAAGAGGGTTTGGATCCAAAAGTATTTAATTGGTATACGGATTTGCGACGGTTTGGTAGTGTCCCACATGCTGGATTTGGCTTAGGATTAGAACGAATAGTGGCATGGATATGTGGACTTAATCATGTAAGAGAAACTATTGCATTCCCACGTATGATGGGTAGGATTACCCCTTAATCAACCTGATATGAATACGCTTTAGATGGCTATAAAGAATTCGTCTCTAGATTTATTTCGTGAAGCAATCTCCTCAATAAAACAGGGTAAGGTACATCCAATTTATGTAATTGAGGGTGGTGAACATTTCTTTATAGATCGATTCATAAAGCGTATTATTGAGATTATCCCCACTCATGAGCGAGATTTCAATAGTAATTTTCTCTATGGAAATGAGGTTCAGTTAGAATACGTTTTGCAGTTGGTTAAGAGTTATCCCATGATGGCTGAGCGTCGCTTGGTTGTGGTTAAGAATGCTAATGATTTATTTAAACGTACACCTTCTAATCTTCAGGATGATTTCTTGCACTATCTTCAACGCCCAAACCCTCAAACCATACTGTTAATACATCTAGATCCTAAAATTCCAAAAAATACAAAAATCGGTAAGGGATTACATGGCCAGAGAATACATGCTCTATTATTCGATCCACTCCCAGATTATCAATTAGCAAATTGGGTTATGGGATGGGCTAAACAGGAATATAAGACCTTATTAAGTGAACAAGTTGCCCAACTACTTGCTCAATTGGTAGGCAACGATTTAAAGCTTTTATCATCTGAAATAGATAAAATTTGTACATATACAGCCAATATAGAAGGAGAAATTGATCTTGAAGAAGTCCGCTCTATTGTAGGGTCCTACCGGGGCTTTGATGTATTTGAACTAAAGGAGGCCATTAACAAAAAAGAGCTTCAGCAAGCCTTCTTTATTGCTAAACGAATTCTTCAACAAAGCAAATCAGATACTGGAGAATTAATTCGCATCGTCGCTTTTTTGTATTCTGACTTTTTAAAACTGTGGCAGATCATTCGATTAAAACAGGCTTCTAAATCTGATACCGAAATTAAGAAAGCACTTCATATCAATTCATCCTATTATTTTAAGCGCTTATCCTCCGATGCAAAGCGCTATTCTACAACGGACATGGTGGGTATTTTTAATGCTTTGTTAGATGCTGATCGAGCTATTAAAGGGTTTTCAACGATGGACGTCAACGGCATATTAATGTTGCTTGTCAAACGTCTCATTCATCCGCATAATTATGCTTAAATTTCAAATTTAGTAGTTTAATAACTCTAGAGCATGCTCTTTCAAGCGATGCTGCCCTAAATAGCCAGCCTCCAAATTCTTGTTAAATGGAATAGGTGTGTGGATCGATGAAACTCTTTTGATTGGGGCATCCAACCACTGAAATGCATGTTCAGACAGATAAGACGCAATTTCACTCATAGGCCCCATAATTTCAGGGGCTTCTTGTAACAACAAAGCGCGATTCGTTTTTTTAACCGAGCTTATTAGAGTCGACCAATCTATAGGGGCTAAACTCCTTAAATCAACGATCTCAATAGAAATGCCTTGTACTTCCATTTCTTTAGCAATATCTAAAGCCCAATGAACTGGCCAGCCAAATGTAATTATACTCATGTGATTCCCTTCATGTAGTACCCTAGCGGCATGAATATCGGTCCACTCTGCCTTTACAGGTACCGTCTCCCTTAGGCTACGGTAAAGTCTTTTATGTTCAAAAAATAAAACAGGGTTAGGTTCTAATATGGCACTATAAAGCATGTTTTGAGCATCCTCTACAGTTGATGGTACTATAATTTTCAGGCCCGCATGAGGCATAAACCATGACTCTGGAGATTGTGAATGAAATGGCCCTGCTCCAACACCTGCTCCATGAGGTAGGCGAATGGTCACATTAATTCCCTGCGTCCAACGGTAATGTGATTTGGCAATATTTTGAATGATTTGATTCATCCCACAACTCACAAAATCGGCAAATTGCATCTCAACAATGGGCTTAAAATCATCCAATGCTAAACCTAAAGCTGCCCCTAAAATTCCTGATTCAATGATGGGTGTATTTCTAATTCGCTGCTCACCAAATTCGCTTAGGAATCCGTCAGATATTTTAAAAACACCACCATATTCGGCTACATCCTGCCCCATAAGAAGCACTTTTTCGTCTACTCGTAAACTCTGTGATAATGCATTAGAAATTGCATCTACAAAGCGTTTTTTAACATTTTTTGTTACCGTAGCTTCAGGAGTAGAGCTAGATCTGTATTGAGGGGCAAAAACAGCTGCGCGTTCGACTTCCTCATCAAAACTGGGATCATTGGCAAGTAGTGCTTTGTTTAAGTCAGTTTTGAACATTTCTCTAAGCTGTTTGCTATGGTCAGAAAATTGCTGATCGGTATAGTTGAAACTCTGACGAAGATACTGCTCAAAACGCACAATGGGATCTTTCGTTTTCCATTCAGCCATCATATCTTTAGGCACATATGCTGTCCCAGATGCCTCTTCATGTCCCCGCATTCTAAATGTCTGTGCTTCAATGAGCACTGGTTTATCCTTTAAAGCACTGGCTCGTGCTTCTTTCATTGCATTCATTACAGCAAATATATCATTACCATCTACTCGTATACCTTTAACACCATAGCCAATAGCACGGTCTGCTAAATGTTCGCATGCGTATTGTTGCGATGTTGGTGTGGATAGGCCATATCCATTGTTTTCTATGATAAAGACTACAGGTAAATTCCAAACAGCAGCTAGGTTTAAGGCTTCATGAAAATCACCTTCACTAGTTGCTCCATCCCCGCAAAAGGATACAGCAATAGATTGGTTATCTCGTAATTTGTTGGCAAGTGCTAAACCGTCTGCCACAGGCATCATAGCCGCTAAATGCGATATCATACCAACTATCCTGTGCTCTAAGCTACCAAAATGAAATGAACGTTCACGGCCCGAGCTAAAGCCATCAGCCTTGCCAAAAAGTTGACAAAAAAGAGGATAGAGAGGTACATTTCTACTTGTGAATACGCCCAAATTTCTGTGCATTGGGAGTAGAAAATCTTCTTTATAACAGGCCTTAGTCACCCCAACCGAAATGGCTTCTTGCCCTATACCAGAGAACCATTTATTTATTTTGTTTTGCCGTAAAAGCATTAGCATTTTTTCTTCTATTAGCCTTGGAAGCAGCAGAGAATCATATAAATCCAAGGCACTCTCTTGATTTGTGTGGGCAATGTCTATTTTATTTGAGGTCATCAGGCACGAAGAAATACTGAAATTATTTATTTGTCTAATAGATACGCAAAAATTAGAGGAGCAACAATGGTTGCATCAGATTCTATGACAAATTTTGGGGTATCCACACCTAATTTTCCCCATGTTATCTTTTCGTTAGGAATAGCCCCAGAATAGGATCCATAGCTAGTGGTTGAATCACTAATTTGGCAAAAATATGACCACAAAGGTACTGAAACACCCAAATCCTGCTCTATCATTGGTACCACACAGATTGGGAAATCACCTGCAATTCCACCACCAATTTGAAAGAATCCAACTCCTGTCTCTGATTCCATTTGATACCATTCCGCTAATTCCATCATATATTCAATCCCAGATTTTACAACATGTGGATTTGTTCTACCTTTAATACAATGTGAGGCAAAAAAATTACCACAAGTCGAATCTTCCCAACCTGGAACAACAATGGGTAGATTCTTTTCTGCAGCAGCTAATAACCATGAGTGTTTTGGGTTAATTTGATAAGAAGCAGAAATATCTTTGGAAAGTAGAAGATCATAAAAAAATTCATGAGGAAATAAGCGAATTTCTTCATTAGCAGCATCAACCCATCGTTGGACTAAATGCTTCTCAACTACTCGTATAGCTTCCATTTCAGGAATGCAGGTATCGGTGATTCGATTATAGTGATTTTCAAGCAGCTCCTGTTCTCCTTCTTTATTGAGATCTCTATAGTTAGGAATTCGTTTATAATAATTGTGAGCAACTAAATTAAATACATCTTCTTCTAAGTTTGCTCCTGTGCACGAAATAGCATGAACTTTATCAGAACGTATCATTTCTGCCAAACTTATCCCTAATTCTGCAGTACTCATCGCTCCAGCTAAGCTTACTAACATTTTATTTCCTTCTAATAACTTCTGTTCATAGCCTTGGGCAGCATCAATTAGTGCGGCTGCATTAAAATGCTTAAAATTCGTCATTAAAAAAGTAGAAATTGGTCCTTTAGACATCACATTTTAGTTTTAGAAAGATAATTTCTAGTATAAATGGTTAATTGAGTTAGAGCATGATTGTGTCGGTTAATCAAATCATTTATTCGTTATTAGCATTTTTTTAATATAAGGTTTAGTTCCATTACTACTTACCAAATTAGAGGAGTAATGACTGTATTCGAATAAAAAGTAGCTTTAGTAATCATAACCAAGAATGGATAGCATATTACTGACGGATTGTTCATCACGGTAAAGGTAATCTATGAGATTACCATGTTCGTCTTTGTCCACTATAATTTGTCTTGGTGATGGGATCAAGCAATGCTTAATGCCCCCATATCCTGAAATTGCTTCTTGATAAGCACCAGTGTGAAAAAAACCAATATACAGAGGATCTTCACCAGATTTATCATTAAAGGAAGGCAAGTATATTTTTTGATTTAATTGCTCAGAGTTATAGTAATCGGAATTATCACAGCTTATTCCACCAATATGAATACTTCTGTAGTCATTTTCCCATTTATTTATGGGGAGTAAGATAAATTTTTCGTTTATGGAGCAAGAATCGGGTATGGTATTCATTAAGCTGTTGTCAATGATATACCACAATTCAGTGTCTTTTTGTTGTTTTTGTTCAATAACTCTAAAAATTACAGCACCACTCTCACCCACGGTATATTTACCGAACTCGGTATAAATATCTGGTTCTGAAACACAAACTTGAACACATACGTCTTTAATTTTTCGAACGATTTCGTCCACAACGTATTCATAATCATATTCGAAATCCAAGCTATTTCTAATTGGAAAGCCACCACCAATATTTATGGCTTGAAGAGAGGGAACTAATTGTTTTATTTGGGTATACAGCTTTAAAGCTTTTTTGAACTCACCCCAATAATATAAGTTATCATTGATGCCCGAATCCACGTAAAAATGTATCATGTGAAGCTCAAGGAAAGCATTGGTTTGTATTTTATCCTTAACCAATTCCAATAATTCTTTTTTACTTATACCCATTCTTGAGGTGCAGTATGCTGCTTTAGGTTCTTGATCAATACTTATACGAAGTCCTATTTTGATCGGTTTGTCTAATTCTTGGATAGTTATACGTTCTAGTTCCTGTACACTATCTAGTATGGTGATGGTATGTTTAAAATCTTGGTGTTGTAAAAGACGAATTTTTTCTATGTATTCCTCGGTTTTAATGCCATTATGCAAAATCGTTACATTTTTACTTAAAGCACCATGTTCATATAGCTTTAAAATAAGATCAATATCATATGAAGAAGAGGTTTCCAATGAAACTCTTTCTTTAAGTGCAGTTTTAACGACGTAACTATGGTGACAGCATTTTGTACAGTAACAAAATTCATATGAACCTGCATAATCATATTTCTTAAAAGCTTGATTAAATAAGTTCCGAGCTTTTTGGATTTGCTCCCTAATCTTAGGTAAATAACTAATTCGAAGTGGGGTCCCATAATTATCTAAAATCTTCTTAAGATCTATGCCATTGAAGTGTAATATGCCTTTCTGAAGATCAAAACCTTCTAAAGGAAAGTTGTAGGTCTGTTCAATAAGTCGCTTGTAATTATTTTTCATTTAGTGAATTAATAAATAAACAAAAAAGATGAGCTTTAAAAACGGATTTAATTCAAAAAAATAGCCTTAAAAAAAATCTAATGACAACCAAAAAATAAAAAATATATTGCAAAACTAACCATATTTGTATCCAAAAAGTAACCTAGGATAATATTTTTTTACTATTTATTCTATAGCTTCTATACTATTATAGAAAACGTAATATTTAATATATCCTCATACAACCAACACCTTTAGATTTCATTGCATCCTTCGAAATTTATTCTAACTCTACGCTGGATCTACCTGTTATTTATAGGTATTGCTACGTCGGTGCAGGCTCAGCTTGTGCAACCTACCTTAAAACTGACTCGACTTATTTTGGTAGACGCAATAAGCATTCAAAATCCATTCGTGGTCTATTTCGAAGAAACAGGTAAGCAGAATATTATCAATCTTAGAGACTCTTACCTTTCTAATGTCATTATTGATACAATGCTGATTGAGCCATACAGTGATGAATGGATAAATGATTTTATAACCGATATGTTGGTTATAAAAGAACGATCATTAGCTTCTAACGAATGGCTCCAAATCGATCACCTGATCGAAGACAGTGTCAATGGACAAGTAGAGTTATACCTCACTATACAAGCAAGTGATAAAGGCAAAAAATTGAATACTAGTATGCCTAAAAGTTCAATTGAAGGGGTACTGGGGGTGGTACCAATTGAAAATAATCGCTGGATGATAGTGGGGGATCTAGCGCTAGAAATACCTGAATTATGGAAAGCTGACCAAGCCTTGGATTTTACATTTACTCGCACCGATATAGATTATACTTCAACCTCATTAAGTGTTCAGCAGCCGATTCATAAGCGGTTATTTATAAATACATTTATTGAGCTTGAACAGAGAGACAGTGTATATCAACAAATTGTTTTGGGATTAACTGGAAGCTGGTTAGCGAATCCAAATTATAAGTACAATATGAGTATAGCCTTTGAAAATAGTAGTTCTTCCAAACGGGTACAGTCATATATAGATAGTTACCAAGGAATCTTTATACAATTAGGGATTTTTCAACGGCTTAAAGTGTTAGACTGGAATTTAGCTAATCATCTAGATTTTAGTTCAACTTATCAAAAAAGTATACAGCCTGAAGCCCAACTCATTGGACGCAATGCTCAATGGGTTCATTCACTGCACCTTGAGACTATCATTGAATCCCCAAAAATGGGTATAGGTTTTATTCATCTAAACCAGGTATATAACAAGGTATGGGCTAAAGAGTTACCATGGACTTATGCTATTGTATTCGGTGGAGCTAAAACCTTGCCTGGTTTTTACGAGCGCCAATTTGATGCTCAATGGGCTTTTCGTCTTAAATCTAGCTATGTAATTCCATTAAGAGGCAGCGATATTTGGGAATTATTTTTGGTTGGAGCACATTTCAAAAATTTTAGATCAATATCTGAAGGCTTTGCCGCTAAGCAAACATTGTGGTCTGCTGGATTTAGCTATTCTTTTGAAACCGACTTTGGAAAAGTAAAATTGGCATTAGCTACGCCCTTATGGTCAATCTACAAAGGTTCTAAGCTGCACCTAAACGTAGGGCGCTAATGATTAGTTATTGCATAATTTATGCGTGATTTTGTTTTTTATTAGCGATATGATTAAAGACAAGTTAGAAAGACATATACTGGTATTAGACGGTGCAATGGGTACCATGATACAACATCACTAACTTGAAGAGATCGATTTCAGAGGGGGAACGATTTACCGATCATCATATTGATTTGAAGGGCAACAATGATCTTTTAAGTTTGACACGTCCAGATATTATAAAAGATATTCACCTGGCTTACCTGAACGCTGGGGCCGATATTCTTGCGACTAATACTTTTTCAAGTACTTCTATTGCTCAGGCCGATTATGACTTGAGTGATTATGCTTATGAACTCAATAAAGTGAGTGCCCAACTAGCCAAAAAGGCCATCGAATAATTTGCATCTGACCTAACTGATACCCTAGAAAAGGCTAAAAATAATGATCAGGCTGAAGAAATCGGCATAAAATGGGTAATTAAACAGTCAAAAGAACTAATATCATTTGGTGTTCCTACTTTGCATTACTATTCAATTGGGAAAAGTAAATCAGTTTATAAAGTAGCTAGTGAGGTATTTTAGTTCAACAACAAATAATGCTATCTTTAAGATGTTAGCTTAATGGATGTGCATGTTTTATTTTTAACAGTCTATCCAATAAACTTATAAAGTTAAAGTATACAATAGACACTGAATTTATGGTCGAAATGGAAATTTTTGGGCTTACAACAAGCATTAGAATAGCTTCTGCCTACTCTCTTATACTAATGGAAGTAGAAGGGAGTAGGCGTTTACCTATTATTATTGGGGCTTATGAGGCACAAGCAATCGCCTTAGAAATGGAGCAAATAAAGCCACCACGACCTATGACACATGACTTAATCATGCAAATTATTACTGAATTAGGAGGTCAAATTGAATATGTGGTAGTGCATCATTTAAAAGAAGGAACCTACTATGCCAATATTTCTATAAAGGGTCCAATATCTTACCATGAAATAGATGCTCGTCCTAGTGATGCTATTGCCTTAGCGGTTCGTTTTTCTTGCCCTATTTATGTTGATGAGATTGTACTAGAGGAGGTGGGGGTAGTACATGAGGATGAATCGACTCAAGTGGACTCAGTAAAAAATAAAAGTAATGTAGCTAAACAATCAATACAAAATAAGAAAAGTCCTCTTGAATTGTTACATGAGCAACTACAAATAGCGATTGAAACAGAAAATTATGAAAAAGCTGCCAGTCTAAGAGATAAAATGCAACAACTTAAAGGTTAAGTAAATCGTGAAATTTAGTCCAATACCTCTTTCTAATTTACAGCCTAACTCATTATTAACAAGTTACACAAATGGTGATCCTTGTTTACACTCTTTCTATAGTTTTTACCCATTTTCTAGTAATAAGTTACAAGACTTATCTAATAAAAAAGTTAAATCCTTAAAAAAGACAGTTACAAACTCAAGAGATGATATAGTAGAGGCACTAAAAGATTTTCATCAATGGTTGGGTATTGAAGAATCTCAAGCTGCTGTTCGTGCTAAATTACTAGATGAGGATAGCTATTGTGTAGTTACGGGTCAGCAACTTATATGGTATGGGGGACCGCTTTATACGTTTTTCAAGTTAATGAGTGCAATTCAGTGGAGTAAACGTTTCTCTGAAACAATAGGTAAAACTGTTATTCCTGTATTTTGGTTGGCGGATGAAGACCACGATTACACAGAAATCAATCAAATTAACTGGTACCAATCAGATGTAAATGCCTCAGATAAAAAAAATAATTCTATACTTAAAAAATTCCTGGCCGATGTAGAACAAACTTCTTTGCAAGAACAAATAGGGATGCCTGTAGGTAAAATCAAAGGCGATAGCTCTCTAATAAAAAAAGAGTTCTTTAAATGGCTTACCAAACACCATTCTATTGAAGAAGCAGCTCAGCAAGCCTCTGAACAGAGTACTCAGTTTAGAAATAATACTTGGATCCAAGCTTTTCTTCAGGATGCAAATGAAACGTATTCAGACGATAAAACCCATGCCCAAAATTTTGCTCATTGGATAATCCATGTATTTGAAGGGTATGAATTTCTTGTGGTAGGAAGCAACCATGCAAGTATAAAAAAACTTCTCAGCCCGATAATCAGTGAAGCGGTAAGAAACGACCATAACATCACAAAATTATTAAAAAGCCAAACTTCTGAGTTCAATGAGAAGATAGCTCAGAGTCAGGTTAACGTCATGGATAGTCAATGGTTTTTGTTCAATGAGGATGCTAAGCGAGTCAAATTATATCATGATTCAACTGGCAAATACTCCTTCCTTCATAAAGGTGGAAAACAAAGGTTGACCAGCAACAAACTCTTAAAATTAACGCAAGACCAACCAGAACGGTTTTCACCAAATGTATTTTTACGTCCGATACTACAAGACCATTTGCTTCCAGTAATTGCTTATGTAGGTGGTCCTGCTGAAATAGCATATCATGGACAAATGAGGAAGGTATATGAGTTTTTTGCCCTGGATATGCCCATACTGATACCTCGTTTCTCTGCTACCATTCGGGAAAAAAAGGTTCAACGTTTAATGGCAAAATTTCCATTCACATTGGCTCATTATCAAGAAAGTTTTCCATCACTAAAAAATAATTGGTTGTCTACTATATCCGAACAATTCCCTCAGGCTAAGTTAGATGAGCTAGAAAAGTATATCTTAGGGCAATATCAATCTCAGATAATGAATATAATTTCGTTTGATCAATCCTTAGAAGGAACTATTGGAAAGACAAAAAATGAAATTAGTAAGGCGATGCGATCGCTTATTAAGAAAGCCAAAAAGGCGCATCAATCTAAATTTGAGTATGAGTTGAAACAGTTACATTTTCTTCAATCATATTTATTCCCAAAAGGGCCCATGGAGCGCGTATTACATCCTAGTTATTTTATGTTCTACTATGGGAAGAATTTTTGGCAGGATTTACTCGGTGAACTATTGGTACAGGAAACCGATAGTTCCCAGCATTACTTGATTGACCTATAATTTCATGATAGAGCCTTAAGTCAAACTTACATTATGAATTTAAGAACTAAAACGTTCAAACGTTCATTACGATTTTATTTCAAATCTAAAAGAAAGGGTGTTGTTGAAAAAGAATGGATAAAATGCAATATAGCTATTAGAGAGCACTTATCTGCGTGGGATGTTTTTAAAAATACTCAAACGCTACACAGTTATATTTCAATTATCAAGCACAAGGAAGTAGACACTTTACAAATTATCAACGAGGGTATAGCTCAAGGTAAGCAAATAGCAGTACCGATTATGGCAAGCAATAGACAACTACGGCATCATTATTTTAGTAATATAAACGTTTTGCGAAAAAATTATTGGGGTGTTTTAGAACCTATTACTGAAAATAAAGCGGATATATTTGATTTGGATTTAATAATAGTACCTTTACTAGCTATTGATAAACGGGGTACTAGGCTAGGCTATGGCGGAGGCTTTTATGACGGATTTTTAGCTAAAGTACCATCCTCAACACCAAAAATAGGTCTATTATTGGAAGGGTTTAATGTCTACTGCTTGCCTAAGGATCCATGGGATATTGCATTGGATGGATATATTAGCGAAAGTGGAGTTCATTTATTTTAAGCTAGTTTAAATTTTATCTTATCATATAAT
>CESW01025963.1_pt1 | contig 14692 bp, 14 predicted proteins | sample 531171 | NCBI WGS metagenome assembly CESW01 (sample SAMEA2621859, study PRJEB7988) | marine metagenome | biome: marine biome (ENVO:00000447); feature: surface water layer (ENVO:00002042); material: "saline water (ENVO:00002010), including plankton (ENVO:xxxxxxxx)" | depth 5 m
ATTAACCACAGATTTTATTGCTAGGTTTTCTTTATTATCCCATGTGGAGAATGTAAGCGGATATTCCATTAAATCAATTTAACCTTTCTAAACTCACTTTTCCATTTTTAAAATTAAATATCTTATTACAAATAGATAGTGTGCTTTTTTTGTGAGATATAATTATTATAGTTTTATTGGATTTAATATTACTTATTTCTGAAAGAATTTTATTTTCTGTATTTTCATCAAGGGCACTTGAAGGTTCGTCTAATATTATAATTTCTGGATTATTATATAAAGCTCTAGCAATTCCTATTCTTTGAATTTGTCCTCCAGATAAATTAATACCATTTTCTCCAACTTTACTATCTAATTTATCATCTAAAGTCTCTATATAATCACTTAATTGAGCAAGCTTAATAGAAGTATTTAACCTGTTTATGTCAATATGATCATCATCAATACCAAAAGCTATATTTCTCTTTATAGTATCATCAATTAAATAAACGTTTTGAGCAACATATCCAATCTTATCTTGCCAAGCTCTGTCGCTAAATTCAACAAGTTTATTATCTACATAAGTAGAATTTTTTGAAGGACTCAGTAATCCTAAAAGAATGTTTATTAGTGTCGTTTTTCCAGCACCAGAGCTTCCATGTATGCCTATTGTATCAAATTTATTTATCTCTAAATTTAAATCATTAATAACTTTCATGTCTTTTTCTGGATAATTAAAAACTAAATTTTTAATTTCTATTTTTTTTTCAAAAATAATATTTTTTCCCCTCTTAATAATTTTAGATTCTTCAAAATTAAGTAAATCTTTTTGTATAGTATTCGCTAGAGGAAGGTAAAACTTTAAATGTTGAACTGCAATAAGTGCTCTATTGAATGATGGGACGATCCTAAAAGAAATTGCTGCAATTAATGCTACCAATATAATTATTTCATCACTAGATACCCCCAGATAATAAAGTATCCCGATACTAGAGATAATTATAATTACCCCAACAAGCTCAAGTAGTATCTTTGGTAAGGGTTGAATTGTTTCGTATATTTTATACGCGTCAGAGTAGGTTTCAATATTTTTTGAAAAGATTTTTAAAAAATCTTTTTCTCTTCCATATAATTTTATCTCTTTAATTGCAAAAAGACCTTGATTAATTGATTGAAATATTTTCTGATTAGAATTATAGCTCTCTTTTCCTATCCTCAAGCTTATTTTATTTATGGTAAAATAGTATGTCAAAACAAATATGAATATTATAAGTATTAAGATTAAAGATAGCTTAGGCTGATATAAAAATAATATAACAAAAAGAAAAAGGGCTATTACCATTTCTGTTAAAAGACCCATTATCTGATCAAAATTTCTTACATAATTTTGAACACCATTAAGATTTCTTACCAATAAAGATGTATTGGTTTGTATGTGAAAAAGATAAGGCTTAAAAATATAAGATTTAAATAACCTTAAGCTTATTTTTTTATTTTGATCAAAGATAAATTTGGATTTCCAATAATTGAAGAAAACTAGGTAAGCGGTTTTAATAAAGTAAAAAAATACCACAAAGGACATAGCAAAAATGAGCAATTTAAACTGAAGAAATTCAAAATAAAAATTTTTATTAAAAATAGAAAAATTGAAATTTATAAATTCTTGATCTGTCATTATTATCTTAAAAAGAGGTATTACCAATGCAACGCCAACAGTTTCAAATAAAACAGCAAATAAAATGAAAATACTAAATAGTGTTAGATTTTTTTTGTCTTTTTTTAAAATTTTTAAAGAATCGGTAATTTTAGACATCTTAATAATTTTTATTACATATTTCGGTAAATAATAAACATATATATATTATTCTTGCTATACAGCTATTTTTTTAATTTGCTGTAAAAAATTTTTTTCTGGATGAAAAAATTTGATTTTGCTACTTTTGGCAGCCAACATATCTGAATTTTTATCACCAATAAAAAAAGAGCTTTTCCTTGTACAGCAGAAATTTTTAATAATTTTTTCAATCATGCCGTTTCTTGGTTTTCTACAATTACATTTTTTTTTATATTTTTTTACTAGTGCATTTGGATGATGTGGACAAAATTCTACTGCATCAAAAAATACTTTTTTATTTGAAAAAAATTTTTTCAACTGCTGGTTAAATTTTAAATATTCTTTGAATAAAAATTTTTTTTTTGCAATTCCTGCTTGGTTAGTAACAATGAATATATTATATTTTTTTTTAATTAAGTATCTTAAACCCTGCAAAACCCCTGGTCTCAACTTAAAATCAGCAAGTTGATTAACGTACCCATAATCAAAATTTATTACTCCATCTCTGTCTAAAAACGCTGATTTTTTAAATAATATTTTTTTTGAATTCCGTTTAAAAAATTTTAAATTACTAGGAGTTCCAATATCAATAAAAAAATTATTATATTTTTTCCCAGATAATTTTTTTTCAAAAATTAATTTTGGAAAAATTTTTTTTTCTAAAGAATAAGAACCTTTGTATAAATATTTGAAAATTTCTTTTTTAAAATAATAAATACCTGCATTCATTAAATTTGATTTTTTATGGTAGATTATTTTTTTTTTATTTAAAGAAAGATTTATTAAGGAAGTGTTGGATTTGTAATTAATATTTTTAACTAATGCAATAAATGCGAGAGAATTTTTTCTGTCAATAACAAAGTCATTTATATTTATTGGAAAATGAGTATCTCCGTTTACAACAATAAAGTCATTTTTAATAATATTTTTTAGATTATATATTGCTCCACCGGTCCCTAAAGGTTTTTTTTCTTTCACAATTTTAATCTTAATTGAATTGATAATATTATCTTTATATTTAAAAAAAAAATTAGACTTATATCCAACTAAAATTATTATTTCAGTAAAATTGTATTTCGAGAAGTGATTTAATTGATGTTGTAAAAAAGGTATTTTATTAAATTCAAAAAGAGGTTTTGGTTTAGTTGTAATTGACTTCAACCTAGTGCCCTTTCCACCAGCAAGTATTACAAGACTTAATTTTTTCACAATTAAACTTAATATAATTATTATTTAAATTTTATATAGATTTTTAGTATTTAATTGAAACATATTTTCTAAATGTGTTGAAAGCTGAATAAGCTTAATTAACGCTTTACTGATAGGAATTTTTCTCCTTTATCTTTGATGAGAATTCTATCTTTTGAGAACTCGAAAAATTTTTCTACGCAACCAGGTATTATTCTGTCATGTAACTCTGCAAACACAGCATCAATACTTCTTAATGATTGCATGTCATGTTCAAGCAAGCTTAACTCTCCACCCTCAATATCAAGTTTAAGCAATCCTATATTTTCACCCTCTGCTAACAGATCAGAAAGTCTATAAGCTGGAGTTTCTTGTATAAAAGATGCATTTGGCTTATCACTTGGCTTGGCTATTACAGTAAAGCCCCACTCTCCAGTTTCTCTGTTATTCAGCTGTATACTCTTTTCCGATGTACCTACTAAGGCACCATGAATTATCTTGACATTTTGTAAGTTAGCGACGTTGTCTTTTAGCACTTCAAGATTTTCACTAGATGGTTCAATAACTATTAACTTAGCGCTTGGAAAAATATCTTTAAGAGCAATTGTTGCAGTGCCGATATATCCGCCAGCATCAACAATAACCCCATCATAATTTTCTGGCAATAAATGCCTTAAAATCTCAAATTCACCGCACAAACACGAAACCGCAACACTTAAATCTGGGGTTCCCTTTCTTACATTGATGCTGTGCCCCTTAACAACAATTTTTACTCTCTTTTGATGAGGTGTTAATCTATACTTGAAGTAATTGGAAATTCCAATCTCATGTATTAGTTTGAGCTGACGGTAAATTTTGATAAGAAGATTTTTCATCTCTCTAAACGCTCTTTATCTAAAACACCTTTTGACATACCAGTGGTAAATCCAAACTCGTTGTAAAGACTCTTTACCTCTCTCAGTGCATTAACACGTTCTTTCTTCATAGCTTCAACCATTTAATGCAAAATTAGTTCCATTTCAGCAGTTAATTCATTATAAGATTTCATCGTACAGCATCATTATTGTGTGACAGATTGATAATAAAGATATAGTAATCAATTGAAAAGCACATTTTTTCGAAGTTTAATGTGATGCGTTTTGTTTACTTGAGGGCTGGTATTTGCACTAAACCTCATTATGTCAATCAGTCAAAAGCGGAGAAGTAACGCAACAAACCGAGCAATTTTGTCTAATTTTTTAGCATTGATCTCTTTCGTCTTATTGATTTGGTAAAGATCGTTGTAGATGAATAGGTGTAAAAGATATTCATTTTTACTATATTAATCATACTATTTCACAAGGATCTGAATTGTAAGAAAATTAATTAATAAAGACTCCATAGATAGAAAAATGATAAAAGAATGAATTGAATTGATTAATTAATTATTTAGTTTTATAGAAATTTATCGGTATGAATGTTTTGGTAACAGGAGCTGCAGGATTTATAGGGTTTCATTATATAAATAATAAATTAAATAAATCAAAAAATCTTAAAATTGTTGGAATAGATAATCTTAATAATTACTATGATGTTAAATTAAAAAATGAAAGATTAAAAATACTAAAACAAAAATTTCCAAAGAATTTCAAATTCTTTAAAATATCAGTAAATGATGAAAATAAATTAAAAAGTATTTTCAAAAATTTTAAAATTACTAAAGTTGTACATTTTGCAGCACAAGCCGGTGTAAGACTATCTATAGATAAACCTAAATTTTATATAAAAAATAATATAGAAGGATTTTGTAATTTACTTGAAAATTGTAGAAAATTTAAAGTTAAAAACTTAATCTATGCTAGTTCGAGCAGTGTATATGGTGATAATAAAAAAAATCCTTTTAGTGAAAAAGATAGAGTAGACAATCAAGCTTCGATTTATGCAATTAGCAAAAGAACAAATGAATTGATGGCAGAAGTATACTTTAAATTATATAAAATAAATTCAATTGGAATTAGATTTTTTACAGTTTATGGTCCTTATGGAAGACCAGATATGTTCTATTATAAGGCTTCTAAAAAAATAATTAGCCACAAAATTTTAGAAATTTATAACCATGGTAATCATTTTAGAGATTTTACATACATAGATGACGCGATTTCAGCTATGGAAAAATTAGAAAACTTTTATCAAAATAAAAATTATTGTGAAATTTTTAATGTAGCAAATGGAAAAAAAATTAGTTTGCATTATTTTTTAAAAATAATCGAAAAAAATTTAAAAATTCGAGCTAAAACTAAGTTTTTAAAAAAACAAAAAGGAGATGTTTTATTGACCTCATCAAATATTAAAAAATTAAAAAAATTAGGATATTCTCCTAAACATAATGTAAACTTAGGAATTAAAAGATTTATTGATTGGTTTAAAACTTATAATAAATGAAAAAATGGCTAAATTTTGTAAACGAAATAAAATGGTACACAAAACCAAAAATTGAAGTTGACTCAAAAGGAAATAATCATAAATGGTTTCCAGATGGTTATTTGAATATTTATTACAATTGTATAGAAAAATTCCTACAGAAAAAAAAAGATAAAATTGTAATTTATACAATTGATAATAAATTAAATTTAAAAAAATATACTTATTCTGAGATTAATCACTTAGTTAATCTTTTTTGTAATTTTATAAATTTCCATATAGATAAAATAAACTCAAAAACAAAAGTAATGGTGCATTCTTCAGCAGGTATTGAAAGTGCAATTTCAATGTTGGGTTGTGCAAAACTAGGTATTGAATTCTCTGTTATTTTTGAAGAATTAGAAAAAATTGCAATAGAAAAAAGAATTAAATTATTCAAACCAGACTTATTTATTACAAGAAAAAATATAAAAGAAGTAAAATTTTTAAAAAAATTTATGAAAAAGAATGTTTTCTCTTTTACTCATCTAAATAATTTTGAAAATAAAAATTTTTTTTATAAAACAAAAAAAATAAATTCAACTAAAAATTTATTTACTCTTTTTACATCAGGATCAACAGGCATACCTAAAGGAGTTGTTCATTCAAATGGTGGGTATTTGTTGTATTCTAAATTAACTTGTAAAATAAAATTTGGCATGAATACAAAATCGACTGTTCTTACAGCATCAGATGCCGGATGGATTAATGGACATACCTATTCATTATTTGGACCATTAAGCTGTGGGTCCAAAATAATATTACTTCAAAGTCCCCTGCTGATGCTAAATACCGAGATATACAAGATTTTAAGAAAAATTAATACTAACGTAATTTATCTACCTGTTACTTTGATAAGATTCATGAGAGAAACTTTTCAAAATAAAAAAATCAAAATGAAATCATTAAAATGTGTTGGGTCAATGGGTGAGCCATTAGCAAAAAGTGTTGGTGACTGGCTGAATAATTTTTTTTACAGAGAAAAAAAAGCAATTGTTAATACATATTTTCAGACCGAAACTGGTGGAATTATTGCATCGCCACAACATAATTCTGGTATAAAAGAATTTCCAAACGGAAGTGTAGGTAATACCTTAAACCAATTAGTGAAATTAAATAAACTAAACAATAATAAAAGGGAAATTTTGATCACAAAAATCTGGCCAGGATGTATGAAAAAAATTTTAAATGACAAAAAAACATATAATTCTTATTGGACTAGAGAAGGATATTTTCGGATGTATGATTTAGGCACAAAGATTAATGGAAATATCTATGTTCATGGAAGAACAGATGACGTAATAAACATTAGAGGTCACAGAATAGGTTCAGGCGAAGTTGAATCTATAATACTTCAAAACAAAAATGTAAAAGAATGTTGTGCAGTAAGTTTAGAGGAAAAATTGGAGGGAAACAGCTTAACTATCTTTATTGTAAGCAAAAACAGAAAAATATCTGATAAAATAAATAGAGATTTAATTGAAAATTTTGGATCATTTGCAATACCAAAAAAAATTTTTTTTGTTAATGAACTTCCTAAAACACGAAGTGGAAAAATTTTAAGAAGATTATTAAGAGAAATTTTGGTAAATAAAGATAAAAATTTTAGTGATTTAAGTACTATTCAAAATAAAAAATCAATCAAAGATATTATAAAAATAATTAATAAAAATGAATAAAAAAAATCTTAATGTTATTAAAAAAATTGTATCTGATGCAACAGATCAAAATATAAAAAATATTAAATATGAAACAAAATCATCAGATATTTTTAAATGGGATAGTTTAGCTCAAATTAAGATTATTTCATCTTTAGAAAAAATTTTTAAAAAAAAGATAAATACGACTAAAGCAGGATCTCTCAAAAGTATTATGGAGATATCTAAATTTATAGACTCAAAATAAGTGTTGTTTAATAGCTTACATTATTTATTCTTTTTCTTACCAATAGTTGTCTTCTTATATTTTATTTTTCTTAAGATTAACTCATCTTTTGGAAAAATATTTTTAATACTGGCTAGTTTATATTTTTATGGTTCATATAACTTTTATTATTTATTATTAATAATTTTTTCTGTTATAGCTAACTTCTGTCTAGCAAATATTTTATCTAAATATCCAAATAAAAATTTTTTAATTCTTGGTATTTTAATTAACATTTTTTTACTTTCTTTTTTTAAGTATTCAGATTTTGTAATTGAAAACTTTAATGAATTATTAACTTCGGAAATTGAATATTTAAATTTTCCCTTTCCTTTAGCAATAAGTTTTTTTACTTTTCAACAAATTGGTTTTCTGTTCGATATCTATGACAAAAATTTGAAAAAAATAAGTTTTAAAGATTATTTTTTATTTATTTGTTTCTTTCCACAACTCGTAGCTGGACCAATAGTAAGAGTAAATTTTTTTTTAAATCAATTTTTAAATAAAAATATTTATAAGTTAAATTTTAAGAATTTAAATATAGGTATAATTCTTATTAGTATTGGACTTTTTAAAAAAATTGTTGTCTCTGATAGTTTGGCAAATATAGCTAACTTAGGCTTTAGTAATCCAGAAAATTTAACCAGTTTAGAAACTCTGATTTGTTCGTACGCTTTTACAATACAATTTTATTTTGATTTTAGTGCATATGTTGATATTGCACTTGGGTCAGCTCTGTTATTAAATATTAAATTGCCTTTAAATTTCAATTCACCATTTAGAGCCACTTCAATAATAAATTTTTGGGAAAGATGGCATATTACTCTAACAAATTTTCTTACAAATTTTATTTATATGCCTTTAGCAAGAAGTTTTAAAGAAGTGACTTTTTTAAAATCAATGTTTTCAATATTAGTAGTATTTATTATTGCTGGTATTTGGCATGGTCCATCTTGGATGTTTGTAATTTTTGGAATGATGCATGGTATTGGACTTATAATTAATCATTCTTTCAGAAAATTATTCAAAATAAAGCTAAATATTTTTGTTTCATGGTTCATTACTTTTAACTATATTAACATAAGTTTTATATTTTTCAGATCTTCAAATTTAGATGTAGCTCTGTTATTTTTAAAAAATATTTTTTTAAATCCTTTTTTAATTAAATTTACTGGTTTTACTTCAGAAAATATTCTTAACCTAGGTACTTTAAATTCACTTTTACTAGTCTGCTCATTTATTTTTTCAATTTTTTTTAAAAATTCTAATTTTTTTCTGAAAAATTTTAAACCAAACTTTTTTAATATGTTTCTTACTTTAACATTTTTATTCTTACCAATTTTAATTATCAACAAAGCTAATGAATTTATTTACTTTAATTTTTAAAAACCTGGATAATAAAAATTATTTTTATTTTATAATTTTATTTATAATTTTATTTATATTTGGGTTATTTTTTTCAATAAGTAACGCCTATAAAAATGGATACAAAGATCCTGAAATTGAATTACTTAATTATCAGTTAGAAAAATTAGATGATTTAGACCTAGAAGTAATATTTTTAGGAGATAGTTCATTAGGTAACTTTATAGATGCAAAAACATGGAGTGATTTATCCGGGAAAAATACAGCGAATCTAGCGCTAACAGGAAAATTTCAATACAAAGGTAATTTTGCTATGCTAAAAAAAATAATTGAAAAGAATGATAAAGTTAAAATCAATATTGTTTCAACAACTATGAATTGGTCCTATTCTGAAAAAAATTTATTTAATACTGTGTATTACAATAATAATCCAATAATTAAAAATTATTATTTAACATTATTCAATTTGAACAGAGTCTCTATTAAAAAAATTATAAATTTTTATTTAAATAAAAAAATTGGATATAATTCATATATTTATAATGATTATGTATTACAAGGTGAGATTATTAATGATGAAAATCTGGACACAAGTTTTACTCAGTCAATTGTTGACGAAAAAAAATTAAAATCTTTGATTAAACTAAAAAGATTTTGTGAAGAAAAAAATTTGGATTGTAAACTTTTTCATGGACCAATCACAAAAAAAATATGCGATCTTAAAAAATTTAATGAATATATGAAAAATTTAAATAATTTTTTAAATAAAAATAATTTAATCTTTGAAAAAGAACTAATTTGTTTTGATCAAAGACATATTGGTGATAGTGAAGATCACATAAATTTAAAATATAAAAAATCATACACAAAAATTTTTTATGATTTAATTTTTAATTAAATTTCAATGAAATTTGCATCATTAAAAGTACCTTTTAAAAAAGATGAAAATAATAGAGTGTTTAAATATAAGGGTAGAACCATTCAAGATCACTCTGGTAAAATTATTAAACATGATAACAAAAACTTTTACTATGAATTAAAAAAGAATTTAAAGCAGAAAGGTATTATTTTAAATACTCATGATTATTACCTAAGGAGAAATTTCAAGCCAAATATTGAAATACATGCAACGCATGCAACAAAAACAACTAATGAAGAGAGTTACTTACTTTTTCCTGATACTTACTTAATTAATAAAAACAACAATAAAGAATTTATGCTTAAAAATTATAAAAAAATTTTTACTTGGAACAATGAATACTTAGAAAATAAAAAATTTATTAAAGTAAATACTCCTAAAGAAATAAATTATAATAAATTTTTGTTCAAAAATAAAAAAAGAAAACAATTTGTAATTTTAGCAAGTAATAAAATTTATAAAAAAAAAAATAAAAGAGACTTGTATTACGAGAGAATTAAAATTGTTAAATGGTTCTCTAAAAATGCAAATAACCTTCTAGATATTTATGGAATGGATTGGGATCTACCTATGGTTAAATCAGGTATTATTGGCAGGTTGATAAGAAAATTTTCTAAGCTAAATATTTTAAAATATAATTCGCCAGACTCTTATAAGGGAATAGTAAAAGATAAAAAAAAATGTCTTAAAAATTACAAATATTGTTTCTGTTTTGAAAATTCTGACATTAACGGCTATATTGGGGATCTCATATGGGATTGTTTTATGAGTGGTACAATTCCAATCTATCTTGGATCGCCTTACTATGAAAATTATATTCCAAAAAATACAACTATTAATTTTAGAAAATTTAATAATATGAAAAAATTAATAAAATATTTAGACAATTTAGATAAAAAGCAATATTTTAAAATTATCTCAAATATGAAAAAATTCCTTCAAACTGATAAAAAAAAAAAATATAGTTTAAAATATAATTTAAACAAAATTGTAAGTGAGATAGATTAAGTAACAAATTTTCTTGTTAATATTTTAAACCAAATAAAATTAATTGATTCAAAAAAATCTATGAAAAAAGATTTTATAAATATTAAAAGCGACAAATATATTTCTTTTTTATCTAAGAGTCTTTTTGAAAGTTTTATATAAACTCTAGCTTTTGATTGTCTGTGAGTTTTATCTTTAGTACTAAAGTTACTTATCTTTAAAAATAACTTTTTTAAATCTTTAGTTGAATATGCATAATTAGGGTCTATCTTCAAACTCTCAAAGATTTGAATTGAATTAGGATGTTCTTTATAAGGTAGTATTTGTAATAAATCTTTGATTTTAAATTTGTTTGAATTATGCTTTTTCATTTTAACTTTATAATTCACTTTATGAAGTTGTTTAGCCAATAAGGAAAAGGTTCCTTGTTCTTTTTTATACTTATTAGAAATATTTTTTATGTGAGTTCTAACATTTATCAATGGAATATTTAAATTTTTACATTCTTTATTTTTAAAAATAAGTCTAAGCCAAGCATCATAATCTTGTGAATATTTAAAATTTAGGTTGAAAAATCCAATCTCTTTAAAATCCTTATACTTAAACATTACTGATGGAGATACAAACGGCGAAGTATAATATTTAAATTTTTTAATATGTGAAAATTTTTCTAATTGTCTCGACTCAAAAAGTTCTTTGCCATTAGCATTGATATATTTTGCAGAAGTTCCTAATAAAACCAATCTGTCATTTTTTAAAAATTCATTTAGTTGCTTTTTTAAACGCTCTGGATGTGAGATATCATCAGCATCCATTCTTGCGACATATTTAGATTTAATTTTTAATAGAGAATTATTTAATGTTTTCGTTAAACCTAAATTTCTTTGGTTTATTACTTTTATTCTTTTATCTTGGTTTCTGAATTTATTAATTATTTTTTTTGAATCATCAGTGGATCCATCATTAATTATTAAAAATTTAAAATTTGAATAAGTTTGCTTTAAGATGCTTTCAATGGAATCTTTCAAGTACTTTTCTTGATTATAAACACTCATTAATACCGTTATTTGTTTTTTTTTTTGATTAAGTTTGGTCATTAGAATTTTTTAAATTAATATATTTATTTAAATATATATAATTCTAAAATTTGTAAATTATTAAATATGCAAAAAAAAAAAATTTTAATCACTGGAACCTCCAGTGGTTTAGGCAAATTTCTCAATAAGGAAATAAATTCAGTTAAATTTAATAGAAAAAAAAATCTTAGCCAATACAAAAAAAACAGTTGGGATTGCATAATTCATTGTGGAGCATATACAGGAAACTCAGTAGACGAAATTTATGAATCTATATACACAACATATAAAATATCAAAATTAAAATCTAAAAAATTTATTTTTATTTCCTCTATGATTACAGAGGAGCAAAATACTAGTTTATATAAAATATCAAAATTAATTGGTGAAAATATTTTTAAGAAAAAGGACCATCTTTTAGTTTTAAAATTAGGTTCAACAATTGGAAAATATATGAGACAAAATACAATATTTAAAATAATTAAAAATGGAAATGTGAAAATTGGATTATCTAAAAAAAGTCTATTTTCTTTTGTATCTTTTTCAGAAATTTCTAATTTTATAAAAATTTGTATAAAAAAAGATTATGTAGGGTCTTATAATTTTTTAAGAGAGGATTTTATCACTTTAGATAAAATTTCAAAAAAATTAAATAAAAAAATAAAATTTGGTAATTATGTTTTTAAAGGTGTTAGTGGCTCAAATAAAAAATTAAATAAAATTTTTAATCTCGAAAAAAGAAGCTCAATGGATATAATTTATGAGGAAACTAATAGATTTTAAAGAATGAATTATTTATTTTTTATTTAAAAAATAGTTATATTTTTTTTTTGAGATTTTTTTACCAAATTTCAAATACCATTCTATTGTTTTATGTAATCCAGTTTCTAAATTCGTAGAACATGAAATTCTATATTTTTTTGACAATTTCATATCTAAAACTCTTTTTTTATCACCTGATGGTTTTGATTTATCAAAAAAAACTTTTGGATTATTTGTAATAAATTTAGATTTAAACATACTTTTTACTAAATTTTTGATAGTAGTTCCAGTTCCAGAACCTATGTTTAAAGGTTGTTTAATTTTTTTTTGTAATATTTTTATCATAGCATTTGCTACATCTTCAGAGTAAACAAAATCTCTTATTGCTGATCCATCGCCCCAAACAACAAATGGATCTTCCTTATTAATTAATCTTCTTATTAAAGAGGCCACAACCATTGAATTTGTAGGATTGAAATTAAGGTGAGGTCCATAAATATTTGCAGGTCTTACCACAGATATATTCATAGAATTGAATTCCTTATTAAATGCCTCTGCTTGCAGTTCACCAATTCTTTTTGCCCAGCCAGCATACTTGTCATGCTCTGACGGAAATGTTTTCCAAACCATATCTTCTCTCATTTTTCCTTTTTTTCCATAAACACCGTATGTGCTAGTATAAAGGTAGTTTTTTACTTTGTTTATTTGAGAGGCCATTAACATGTTAATTGCACAATACAAATTTGACATCATAAAGCTTGCTGGTTTGATCATATTTATTTTTGGTGAACCTGTTGACCCAAGTAAATTAAAAACTATATCTTTATTCTTGGTAACTTTTATACAATTTTCCAAATAAATTAAATCTTTACTATAAAATCCTTTTATTCCTTTTGGACATAATGATTTATGGTCTAAAGAGGAAATATATACATTTGCGCCTAGTTTAATTAATTTTGGTACAAGCATTTGCCCAACCATACCTGTCCCACCAGCTACTAAAACGTTTTTATTAAAATAAAATTCATTTTTTTTCATTAATAATTTTTTTTACTTTTTTTATTATATCTTCTTTATTGGGTGGTAAATTATCTAAATTTTTTCCTGTACCAGCAGTTTTATCTTTAAGACCCATGGTATAAATTTTTTTATTTGATTTAATTGACAAATCATTTGCAATACTTTTTGCTATACCGTTTGTATAATCATCGTCTAAAACTAGACCTCCATATTTTGAATTTAATAAATTTGAATAAGATTTTTTGTTTACTTTAAATGGTTTTATCCACAAGATATGTATAACCGAAACATTAATTCCAATTTTTTTTAAGTGGTCTTGTGCCTTAATAGCTTCAAATCTTGTGATTGATATAGCAAAAATAACTAAATCTGGTTTTTTTGTTAGGATATCAGGAAGCTCATTTTTATTATCATAACTTCCTCTATGTTCTGATACATAATATACATCATCATGCTTTAAATAAGATTTATAAATTTTTATATATTCTTTAGGTGTCATTGGTGAGACTATATTTACTCCTGGCATTCTGTAATATAAAGAATGATGTGATGAACCTGCGACAGGTCCTATTCCACCTTCCATTGCTATACCTCTAACAAAAACAGGACAAGGTATCTTCCAAATTTCCTTTGATTTACAAGCATAGTTTACAATCATAGGACAATTGTACCAATTAAATCCTTGATATCTAATTACATAAATAGGTTTGCTATTCATTAAAGCAGCACCAACAACAAAACCTCCATCTGCAACGTCTGCCATCGAAACTTCTACCATTCCGTCTTTCTCATACATTTCAGGCAATGTTCCTCCAACCCAGCCTACAGCTGTCAAACATTGACCAAAAACTTTACCAATTTTTTTTTTTAGATGTTTTCTAATGATATTTTTTATTGTTGATCTAACGTCTTGACCCATAATCTTTTCATTTTTTTATTAATCTTAGTATCAAATTCAATTGCTTTTTTTCCAAAAAATTTTTTCAATACTTTATATCTATCAAATGTTTTATTAGAATCTATTCCAGCACCAGAATGCCAAAACAATCTATGTGTATTAACATTTAGTAGCATTGGCTCTCTAAAAAAAAAGTTAGAATACTTATTAATAGAAGTTGGATTATCATCAATGTTATAAGCCCTCATTTTAAATGATTTTGCAACATCATGCATATGCCAATTTCTTCTGACTTTTTTTTT
>CESW01025135.1_pt1 | contig 14679 bp, 13 predicted proteins | sample 531171 | NCBI WGS metagenome assembly CESW01 (sample SAMEA2621859, study PRJEB7988) | marine metagenome | biome: marine biome (ENVO:00000447); feature: surface water layer (ENVO:00002042); material: "saline water (ENVO:00002010), including plankton (ENVO:xxxxxxxx)" | depth 5 m
CTCAGCAACCATCAATGCTAGCTTCATTTATACCATTAATATTAATTTTTTTAATTTTTTATTTTTTATTAATTAGACCTCAACAAAAAAAACAAAAGGAGCACAAGATTTTACTAAGTCAGATTAAGCGTGGCGATCAAATTTTGACAAGCGGAGGTATCGTCGGAAAAGTTATGAAAGTTGATAGCGAAGAAAAGCTTACTGTTGAAATTTCTCAAAATGTTAATGTTGTAATTTACAGGTCCACAGTAGCTGACGTAATAAATAAAAAAAAATAAGAAATGTTAAAATTAAATAAGTGGAATATTCTTTTAGTAGTTTCTGTAATCATCCTTGGATTTTATTACATGATTCCTAATTTTTTTGGCAAAAGCGAAGTTACAGCTCTCCCAGAAGTTTTCTCCAAGAAGCAAGTTAATCTTGGCTTGGATTTACAAGGTGGTTCGCATCTATTATTGGAAGTTGAAACTAATGCAGTTTTAAAGGAAAAATCTGAAGACTTGGTGGACACAATAAGATCTTCTTTGAGAAAACAAAAGATAAAATATTCTAATCTTGGTACCAAGGTAACTGGCGCGGTAGTTACAATTACTCAAGAAAAAATGGTAGCAGATGCAGTGCAATCTATCAGAAAAAATATTGATAAGAATATTTTAATTGATACCAGTGACAATAATTTAAATTTGATTTTTACTGAAAATTATATTGACGAACTCCAGATGAATACTGTTCAACAGTCCATTGAGGTGGTTAGAAAACGTGTTGATGAATCTGGGACCAAAGAACCCATTATTCAAAGACAAGGCAAGGATAGAATTGTAGTTCAACTACCTGGCATAAAAGATCCTGAACGAGTAAAATCATTGATAGGTCGGACGGCTAAATTAAACTTTCATATGCTCGATCCAACCACGGTCGAACTAGCTACTCAAAGGGGCAAACTTCCGCCAGGAACATTTAAGGTTCTTAATGCTGATCCCACAGGTTATGAAAAAGAATTTGTAGTCAAAAAAAGAGTTTTATTAACTGGAGACAGACTAAACAATGCTGCAGCAACAGTCGATGCTCAGACAGGAAAATATGTGGTAGCTTTTGAGTTCGATAAAAAGGGTGCAAAAAAATTTGCTAAAATAACTACTGAAAATACCTATCAAAGGTTAGCAATATTGCTTGACAATAAAGTAATTAGTGCACCACAAATTAGAGAACCCATAACTGGTGGTCAGGGAAATATAAGTGGAAACTTTTCCCCAGAAGCTGCCAATGATCTAGCGGTATTGTTGAGGGCTGGTTCTCTTCCTGCACCCATTAAAGTTCTAGAGGAGAGAACAGTCGGTCCAAGTTTAGGAATAGATTCAATTAGAGCTGGAAAAAAAGCACTGATTATAGGATTCGTCTTGGTAATTTTGTTCATGATATTTAGATATAGATTTATGGGACTTATTGCAGACATCGCTATATTTTTAAATATAATTCTATTAGTTGCTATGTTAAGCTTAATAGAAGCAACTTTAACAATGCCTGGTATCGCTGGAATAGTTCTTACTATTGGTATGGCTGTCGATGCTAATGTACTTGTATTTGAGAGAATCAAGGAGGAATTAAGATCTGGGAGATCAATAATAAATTCCATTGACTTGGGTTATAAGTTTGCAATTAAAACTATATTAGACGCCAACATTACAACTTTAATTGCTGCCTTGTTGTTGTACAACTATGGTTCAGGGCCAATAAAGGGATTTGCTGTTACACTTAGTATAGGTATCTTATCATCAATGTTTACAGCTTTAATTTTGACAAAACTTATAGTCACAGTTTGGGTATTAAAATTTAAACCAGACAGGATTTATTTATAGGAAGTCAATGAAATTCAATATAAATTTTTTTAAATACAGAAATCTTGCTTTCGTGTTTTCATTTTCCTTAATAACTTGTGCATTTTTTTTATTTTTTTTCAAAAACCTCAACCTCGGAATTGATTTTAAGGGTGGTATAATGATCGAAGCTAAATTTGAGAATCCCCCAGATCTAGGTTATTTAAGAGACACGATAGCTGAACTCGAGATCGGGAACTCAGAAATTCAAGAATTTGGTGAACCATCGAACATACTTTTTAGAATAGAAAAACAAAGCGATAATGATTCAGATCAAAAGGAAGTGATTAAAAAGCTTAAAGACAACTTGTCCGAAAAAATAGACTACCGGAGAACTGAATTTGTTGGTCCGAAGGTAGGAAAGGAATTGACTTTGATGGGTATTAAAGCAATCTCTTTCTCTTTATTGGCAATGTTTATATATATTTGGTTTAGATTTTCGGGTTGGCAATTTGGTTTAGGTGCATTGGTTGCATTATTTCACGATGTGGTTTCTACAATAGGTTTTTTTGCAATAACACAAATTGAATTTAACCTTGCTTCAATAGCGGCAATACTTACTATAGCAGGATATTCAATTAATGATACAGTTGTAGTTTTTGACAGAGTTCGTGAGAATTTAGTAAAAAACCCCAATAAAGACAACTTATCTCAACTCTTAAATTTTTCTATTAATCAAACCCTTGCAAGAACAATTATGACTTCGTTGACAACTTTACTAGCTTTGATTTCCCTTTACCTTTTTGGAGGTGAAGTTGTTAAGGGATTTGTCATCGCAATGATTTGGGGGGTATTAATCGGTACCTATTCGTCTATTTTTATAGCATCACCTCTTATTATTATCTTTGGCTTTAAACAAGAGACAAATAATAATTGAATTAAAGTTTGGAGGAAACATAGTCCCAATTAACTAAATTATCCAAGAAATTAGATAAGTAAGCAGGTCTCTTATTTCTAAAATCGATGTAGTAAGAATGCTCCCAAACATCGCAACCTAACAATGCTTCCTGTTCAAAACAGATAGGGTTGACTCCATTTTCTGTTTTAGTAATTTTCAAAGTACCATCATTTTCCTTTACTAACCAACACCAACCTGAACCAAATTGCCCAATTCCAGCCTCAGTAAAAAGTTTTTTAAAGTTTTCAACGCTTTGAAAATTTTTTTTTAATTCTTCATTTAATTTATCTGGAATCACACATTTTTCTGGAGATAACATTTTCCAAAATTCGCAATGGTTCCAATGTTGGGCTACATTATTGAATATCCCATTCTGTTGAATAACAGACTGATCGTAGGTTCCTTTAATAATATCCTCAATATCTTTTTCTTCCCATTCTGTTCCTGATATAAGTTTGTTTCCGTTGTCAACGTAAGTTTTGTGATGAATATCATGATGAAATTCAAGTGTCTCTTGACTCATGCCGTTTTTAGCTAGGGCATTATGAGAAAATGATAGTTCGGGTAAAACGAGTTTCATAAATTTGCTCCTAAATTATTAATATGAAAATATTAAATCATCACTAGGTTTTCAACAAAAAAAATTTATAGTTATTAAATTTTAATAATTTTAATGTGATAATTTTTGTTATGCCAAAAAACAGTTTTTTTTATATTAGGTCATTGCAACTGAGATATTATAAAAATCATAGAGACATTTTGCACCTTATGTTTGAATTTGAGAATACGCTTTTCAATTTTTGCAAAAATAGTTCTGAGGAAATCATAATACAAATTAAATTAAAATGGCTTTATGACGAATTGCAAAAGAATGAATCTAAAATAGTATTAATTAAAGAGATAAATAAATATGGTGGGAAATATTTAATAGCAACTTTTTCAAAACTAATTGATATTTTCTCTGATTTAACTCAGGAAAAGAAAATTGAAAAACTGTACGATAAGTTTGAAAAATTTAATATTCAATTTAACAAGATTTTACTTGATTCTAAAAAGTCTACAGAAAAATTTTCTTTTTCATTATACTTTCAAATAGCTTTATACATTTATTTTAGAAAAAATTTTGATTTTTCTGGAATTGAAAAATTTTCTAAGCATTTTTTATTAGCAGAGAAAAAGAAAATAGATAATTTTGAGCTTGTATTTATTGAATTATTTTTAAAAAGTTATAGTTTAGAATGCAAAAATGATATACCCAAAATACAATTTTTAAAAAACCTAATAATAAGTTTCTTTTTAAGATGAAAAATAAAATATTTTTTTTGTTTATTACCGCATTAGTCAACTCACTAATAATTTTTAGTGAAGAGTTTAATCAATTAACTTTTTTAATTCTTTTTAATACTTTATTAATCTATATTTTTATTTTAGTAATTAAATTTGAGGATAAAAATAAACATAAAATAGAAAAAAGTTTAAGCGTAGATTCTGCTGAGGATCATCCCATAATAGTATCTGCCAGAAAAAGATTAAAAAAGGACTAACTAATCATTAATAAATTCTCTTAAACATTCAGCGGTTGAATTGTTTTGAATCGACAAAAGTTTATCTACGGTTCCTTCAAAAAGAATTTTCCCGCCTTTTTCTCCACCTTCGGGGCCAAGGTCGACAACCCAGTCAGACGTTCTGATAACATCTAAATTATGTTCAATTACAATAACGGTATTTTTTTGCTCAACAAAACTATGCAAAATGTGAAGTAGTTTTGAAACATCATGCGTATGAAGCCCAGTTGTTGGTTCGTCAAGAATATAAAGTGTTTTTCCAGTTGATCTCTTTGAAAGTTCTTTTGCTAATTTAATTCTTTGAGCTTCTCCGCCTGAAAGAGTTGTTGCAGATTGTCCTATTTTTATATAATCCAATCCAACTTTCTTGAGGGTTTCTAATTTAGAAAAAATTGACGGTATCGCTTTGAAAAATGTTAATCCCTCATCTACAGTCATATTTAGAACTTCAGCAATATTTTTGTCTTTAAATTTCACTTCCAGAGTTTCTCTATTAAATCTTGCTCCTTTACACGTATCACATTTTACATATACATCTGATAAGAAATGCATCTCTATTCTCAAAACACCGTCTCCTTGACAATTCTCGCATCTACCTCCTTTTACATTAAAAGAAAATCTTCCAGGTGAATATCCTCTGGCTTTGGATTCTGGCAGTCCAGAAAACCAATCCCTGATACTGGTAAAACATCCGGTATAAGTTGCTGGGTTAGATCGAGGTGTTCTGCCAATGGGAGTCTGATCTATTTGAATAATTTTATCTATGAACTCAGTCCCCTTAATTTCGTCAAATTTTAAAGGAATTTCTGAGGAGAAGTTAATTTTTTTTGAAAGTGACTTGTAAAGTGTTTCGATAACAAGAGTTGATTTCCCTCCACCTGAAACACCTGTGACGCTAATAAATTTTCCCAACGGGAAATCAATACTTATGTTCTTTAGATTATTTCCTTTAGCTCCGATAACACTTATAAATTTAGTTTTTTTTGTATCAAGATTAGGTAAAGAATTAATCTTGAGTTTTTTTGACAAATATTGACCTGTAATACTATTTTTATTTTTTTTGATCTCTTTGGGTGTTCCTTCCGCAATTACATAACCTCCATTTACTCCAGCACCTTTACCTATATCAATTATATAATCTGACTCTAAGATAGTTTCCTCATCATGTTCAACAACAATAACACTATTACCAAGGTCTCTTAACCTTTTTAAAGTATTTATTAACTTTTTATTATCTTTTTGATGAAGCCCAATTGATGGTTCATCAAGAACATACAGAACTCCTGTTAATCCAGACCCAATTTGCGAAGCTAATCTTATTCTTTGACTTTCGCCTCCTGAAAGAGTATTTGAACTCCTAGATAGTTGAAGATATCCCAAACCTACGTTATTTAAAAAGGTTAATCTATCAATAATTTCTTTAATAATTCTTTCTGCTATTTGTTTCTGATAGTTTGAGAGTTTTTCATAAAGTGCCTGAAACCATTCCAGTGATTTAGAAATTGATAGTTTTGTTACAAAATCTATATCCTTGTCATCTATTTTTACACAAAGTGCTTCTTTCTTAAGTCTCGATCCTTTACAGTCTTCGCAAAGGAATCTATTCATAAATTTACCAAGTTCTTCTCTTTGCCATAAGTCTGATCTTTTCAACTTTTGCTCTAAAAATCCAATTACCCCGTCAAAATTTCGATCATAACTCCAGCCAGTTTTTCTGCTAAAAAAATGGATATTTCTATTATCGCCATATAACATTAAATTTTTTTGTTTATGTGTTAAATCTTTCCAAATTTTATTTGGATTGATTGACAAGTGATTACAAACCTCCGAAATAAGATCTTTATAAAATTGATTGTTTTTTTTATTCCACGGTATAATAGCACCATCATTTATAGATAAATCTGAATTCCCTACAATTAGTTCAGGATCAAACTTTTCTTTAAAACCCAAGCCGTCGCAGTTTTTACACGCTCCATTCGGACTATTAAAGGAAAACAACCTAGGTTCAATTTCTTCTATAGAAAAACCTGACACAGGGCACGAAAATTTGGAAGAAAATACAATTTTCTCTTTTTTCTCTGGTTCAAAGAAATAGATAACTCCATCTGCAATATTGAGAGCAGTTTCTACAGATTCAGAAATCCGAGTTTTGAAACTATTTTCCACAATTAATCTATCCACAACTAATTCTATGTCATGTTTTTTATTTTTATCTATAACGGGAATTTCGTTATACATAAAAATTTTTCCATCTACTCTAAATCTCACAAAACCTTTCTTTTGATACTCTTCAAATTCTTTCTTAAATTCACCTTTTCTGTTGTTAACAATAGGCGATAAAAGAAGAAATTTTGTTCCTGTTTTTTGTGCAAATATTTCATCGACTATTTCACTTACACTCATTGATTTAATAATTTTACCAGTTGTAGGTGAGTAAGGTTGTCCAATTCTTGCAAATAACACTCTGAAATAATCATATATTTCTGTAACAGTACCGACTGTTGACCTTGGGTTTTTCGATCTAGTTTTCTGATCTATTGATATTGATGGGGAAAGACCTTCTATTAAATCAACTTCTGGTTTGTCCATCATATTTAAAAATTGTCTTGCATAGGAGGAAAGACTTTCAACATATCTTCTTTGTCCCTCAGCATAAATGGTATCGAATGCCAAAGAGGATTTTCCAGAACCTGAGATTCCACTGATTACTACAAACTTATGTTTGGGAATATTAAGACTAATATTTTTTAAATTATGCTGCCTGGCACCTACGATTTTTATTGAATTTTTGATGTTTTTTTTATTTTTCAAAATTTTTGTACTACTCTTGTTTTTTTATTATAGATATATGTTAATATAATCTTTTTATTCGTGAAATAAATGGCAGGTTCAATAAATAAAGTTATTTTGTTAGGCAGACTTGGAAGTGATCCTGAGATACGAGTGTCACAAGATGGAAATAAAATAGCTCGTCTATCTTTGGCTACTAGTGAAAGTTGGAAAGACAAAGATACAAACGAAAAAAGGGAGAAAACCGAGTGGCATAGGATTGTGATTTTTTCTAAAGGATTATCTGATGTTGCTGAAAGATATTTGAAAAAAGGTTCGTTGATTTATGTTGAAGGACAAATCAAAACCAGAAAATTTACTGATCAAAGCGGAATGGAAAAATTTACTACCGAAGTTGTTCTACAACAATATAATTCTACATTAACAATGCTCGACAATAGGTCAGGAAATTTAGAAACTGTTGAATCTCCACAGATTGAAAATTCAGTGAAAGAAAGCGCCTCTATGCCCAATAATCAATTTGACATTGAAGATGAGGTTCCTTTTTAGTTAAAATGATAGACGAAGGCAATTCAGAAAATAAAAATTTAAAGGATTTTGAAACTATAAAAATCGAAAAGGAGATGGAGACATCTTTTCTAGATTACGCTATGAGTGTTATAGTATCAAGAGCCTTACCTGATGTCAGAGATGGACTTAAACCAGTTCATCGAAGAATTATTTATGCAATGAACGAAGCTGGTTACGTTTCTAGCAAGCCATCCAGAAAATCAGCAAGGATAGTTGGTGACGTTATGGGAAAATACCACCCACATGGTGATTCTGCTATCTATGATGCAATGGTGAGATTGGCACAAGATTTTAGTATGAGAGTACCACTTATAGAAGGGCAAGGCAATTTTGGGTCAATGGACGGTGATTCTGCTGCTGCAATGAGGTATACAGAGGCTAGATTATCAAACATAGCTTCGTTTCTTGTGAACGATATCAATAATGAAACTGTAAATTATAGAGATAATTACGACGGTAGTGCTCAAGAACCTGAACTCTTACCAGCAGAGTTCCCAAACTTGCTTATAAATGGTTCAGAAGGAATTGCTGTAGGAATGGCAACAAAGATTCCACCTCATTGTCCCTCTGAAATTATTACCGCTTGTTGCGAGCTAGTAAAAAATCCAGAATTGAGTGATGACGAATTACTACTAATTGTTAACGGACCAGATTTTCCAACTGGTGGAATTATTGTAGGAAAAAGTGGGATTCAGCAAGCTTACAAAACAGGAAAAGGTTCAATTTTAATTAGGTCACGAACTAATACAGAGGTGACAAAAAAAGGGCGAGAATCTATTATTATCACAGAGATACCTTTCTCTGTAAAAAAATCTCAATTGATAGAAAATATTGCTAAGGTTGCTAAAGAAAAAATTATTGATGGAATATCAGAACTTCGTGATGAATCAAGTAGGGAAGGCGTTAGAATTGTAATTGATTTAAAAAAAGATAGTCAAAGTGATGTTATTCTTAATCAGCTATATAGATTTACATCACTTCAGACCTCGTTTGGGATTAACATGCTAGCACTAAATAATGGAATTCCAGAATTATTAAATTTGAAAAAATCAATAAGTCTTTTTATTGAGTTTAGAAAAGATATTATTTTCAAAAGAACAAAATTTCATCTTAGAAAAACCCGGGAAAAAGCACATTTACTCACAGGTTTATCTGTAGCCTTAGAAAATATAGATGAAATAATTAATATAATCAAAAAATCCTCTGATTTTAATAATGCTAAAGAAAAGCTAATAAATAATCTCTGGAGAATTCCAACAAGTAAAGTTTTATCTACCTATATTAAAGAGGAAAATAAAATTCAGATCGTCAGTGATAAATTCAGGCTCTCAGAACATCAGGCAAAGGCAATCTTAGAAATAAGATTAAGTCGATTAACGAACCTTGAAAGGAATAAATTAATTGAAGATTTGGTAAATTGTATGGGGCTTATAAAAGATTATCTTGAAATTTTGTCTTCAAAAGAAAGATTAAACTCAGTACTCATTGATGAACTTCAGCACATAAACTCAAAAATTTTATCGGAAAGAAAGACTGAGATTTCAGATGCAGAGGAGATTATTGATGACGAGTCTTTAATTAGTTCAGAGGATGTGGTTGTTACCATTACTCATACAGGCTATATAAAAAGAGTTCCTCTGAATTCTTACAGGTCACAAAAGAGAGGTGGAAAAGGGAGAGCTGGGATGACCACTAAAGAGGAAGATTTTGTTAACGAAGTTTTTGTTGTTAATACACTTACTCCTCTACTTTTTTTCTCTTCTAGGGGCATTGTGTATAAACTTAAAACTTATAAGATTCCTCAGGGTAGCCCAACATCAAAAGGAAAGGCACTAGTAAATCTTCTACCTCTTCAATCAGGAGAAAAGATTACAACTACTATGCCGTACCAGGTTTCTCACCAAAAAAATAATATTGTTTTTGCTACATCAAGCGGAAATATTAGAAGAAATAGATTGACTGATTTTCATAACATCAATGCTAATGGCAAGATTGCAATGAAGTTAAATGCTAATGACCAATTAATTAATGTTGTTACTTGTTCTGAAGACGATAATATTTTTCTATCAACAAAACTTGGTAAATGTATCAGGTTTTTATCAAGTGATGTTAGACTGTTCTCTGGTAGAGCCTCGATTGGTGTTAGGGGAATAAAAATTTCGAAAGATGATTTAGTTATTTCATTGGCAATACTTAACAATGTGAATTTTGATGTAGAAGAAAGAAATGAATATTTAAGAATTTCATCAGCTGAAAGAAAGAATGAAAAGGTGAGTTCAAGTGAAAAAATAAAAATGTTGAAAGAAAACGAAGAGTTTATTTTGAGTGTTACCGATAAAGGATATGGTAAAAGGAGTTCAGCTTATGAATACAGAAAAACAAAAAGGGGTGGAGTTGGAATAGCTAACATGCAACTATCTGAAAGAAACGGAAATGAAGTTGTTGCTTCTTTTCAAATTAAAAACACTGATCAGTTGATGCTCATGACTGATAAGGGAAAATTAATAAGATGTCCAGTCAATGATATTAGAATTGCTGGAAGGCAAACTCAAGGAGTAACTTTGTTTAATGTTTCAGACGAAGAGAAAGTCGTTTCAGTGGCAAAATTAGAAGAAAATGAATGATAATTTAATAACTGGAATTTATCCTGGAACTTTTGATCCAGTTACTTACGGTCACCTCGATATAATTCATAGAGCTTCACATATTGTAAATAAACTTGTTGTTAGTGTTGCTGAAAATCTCAACAAAAGTCCATTTTTTTCAATTGACGAGCGAATAATTATGATAGAAGAAGCTCTAGAGAATGTTGAAACAAAAAACTGTATAATTGAGGTAATTGGTTTTAATAAACTTCTAGTTGACCATGCTAAGAAGTCTAAAGCAAAAGTTATAATCAGGGGATTGCGTGCGGTTGCAGATTTTGAATATGAGTTTCAGATGGCTGGGATGAATTCAAAATTAGCACCAGAGTTAGAAACAATATTTCTAATGGCCTCAGAACATCTACAGCTAACCTCGGCAAGATTTGTGAAGGAAGTAGCAAATTATAAAGGAAATATTGACAGATTTGTGCCTAAGAATGTAATTAAAATGTTTAAATTAAAAGAAAAGGAAAAAAATGAAAAAAATTTTTAAACTCCTCTTTACTATATTCTGCGTTTTTTTTAGTCAACAGCTTTACGCTAAAGATAGTCCTGTAATTTTTATGGTTTTAGAGTCAGGAATTGTGAAAATAAAAACATTTCCTGACAAAGCCCCAATAACAGTTAGTAGAATGATTGAGTTAAGTGAATCAGGATTTTATGATGGTCTTACTTTTCACAGAGTTATTTCAGGATTTATGGCTCAGGGTGGAGATCCAAAAGGAAATGGTACTGGTGGAAGCGGTCAGAATATTAAGGCTGAATTCAATGATTTAAAACATGAAAGAGGTATAGTTTCAATGGCTAGAGCTCAGGATCCCGATTCTGCTGATAGCCAGTTTTTCATATGTTATGACACTCATGAATTCTTAGATGGTAAATACACAATATGGGGTAAGGTTATTGAAGGAATGAATTTAATAGATAGAATTCCTGAGGGAAAAGGTCAAAATGGACAAGTTTTAAAAAATCCATCGAAAATAATTTCAATGAGGTTAAAAAAATAAAAATTTTTAGTTGTTAATTAAGGAAATTTAATTATATCGTAATTAAGCATTTAGCGCCCGTAGCTCAGCTGGTAGAGCACTCCCCTTTTAAGGGAGTTGTCATGAGTTCGAACCTCATCGGGCGTGCCAAATTTCTTAAGGACGATATTCAGTCTTTTGTATGTTTAAAAAAATTAAAAATTATTTTCTTACCGGAGTCCTGGTCACAGCCCCGGTTTTCCTTACATTTTGGGTGGTGATAACTTTAGTTAACTTTATTGATAAATTAATAACTCCTCTTATACCTTCTTATCTTAACCCAAATTTTTATTTACCAAGAGATGTACCTGGACTAGGTTTGATAATATTGTCAATCTTTCTGATATTTATTGGATTTGTTACTGCCAACTTTTTTGGTGCTTTGATAATAAAAACAACAGATAAAATAATTCAGAATATCCCATTTATCAAAACATTCTACAAAACATTCAAACAGATATTTGAAACTGTATTTAAAACAAATTCCCAAGCTTTTAGGGATGTTGTTATGCTTGAGTATCCTCGAAAGGGGATATGGGTACTTGGCTTTACAACTGGTGAGGTAAAAGGTGCGGCAAAAAATAAAGTAAAAAAAAAATTAATAAATGTTTTCGTTCCAACTACACCTAACCCTACTTCTGGTTTCTTACTTTTAGTGCCACAAAGCGACCTTAAATATTTAGATGTAAATGTTGATGATGCTGTAAGAAGTATTGTTTCGGCTGGAATTATTCCTTTAAATTCTAAGCAGACGTAAAATTTTTGAAATTTGATTTATTTAAAAAAACTTTAATTAGAAATTCTATTTTATCTAAATTCTCTTCTTTGTTGATTAATAAATACTCGCTGTTATTTTTAGCGTGATTTATTAATTCAACATCAGTTTGTGGGTCAAAAAACCTCCATGATGGTAATCCAGATTGATTTGTTCCAAAAAAATCTCCACTACCCCTCAATTTTAGGTCTTGCTCAGCAATTTCAAAGCCATCATTGGAATTTTTGAGTACAGCTAATCTTGTTTTTGCTACTTCTGAAATTGTATTATCTGGAAGTAAAACACAATGTGACTGAATATTATTTCTTGCAATTCTACCTCTTAATTGATGCAATTGTGCAAGTCCATATTTATTAGCTGACTCAATAATCATTAAACTTGCTGATGGGATATTAATTCCAACTTCGATAAGTGTAGTTGAAATCAAAATCATTTTTTTTTTCAATATAAACTCATTCATATTATTAGCTATTTCTTCCTCAGTCATTCTCCCGTGAACAATAGTGACTTGATTTTTAAAATTTTTTTTTAGAAATTGATATCTTGTTAACAAATTAATTTCATCAGAATTCTGTTCATATCCAATTTGTGGAAGAACCCAAAAAATTTGCTCATTCTTATTAATCTTTCTTTCAATGCCTGATATTATTTCAGGTATTTTTTTTAAATCAAATATTGAAGTTATGATACTTTTTCTACCATAGGGTTTTGTTTTAATATTAGATACTGAAATTTCTCCATAAATTGCGAATGTTAAACTTCTAGGTATAGGTGTAGCTGACATTATCAGTATATGGCAATCCTTTGCTTTTTCAATAAGGTTAATTCTTTGTTTGACTCCAAATTTGTGTTGTTCATCAATTATGATTAGTCCTAAATTTTTAAAAGAAATAGAACTGTTATATACGGCATGAGTTCCAATTAATAAATCTACTTTTTTGTTTTGAATATCTTTGTAAATCTCTTTCTTATTCTTTATTTTTCCAGTTAATAATCTTATTTTGATATTAAAAGGTTTTAAATAGTTTTGGAAGTATTTGTAGTGTTGAGAAGCTAAAATCTCAGTTGGAGCCATAACAACAACTTGATGATGAGATTTGATTATGTCTATTGCACATATAACTGAAATTATGGTTTTTCCAGAACCAACGTCTCCTTGAAGGAGCCTATACATTCTTTTATGTTTCAAATCATCAAAAATTTGATCTATAGCTGATTGTTGGTCTAAAGTTAATCTAAAGTCCAAATTATTGATTAGCTTGTCCGAATAAAATTTATTTATATTATTAGAAATTTGTTTTTTTTTTAAACTATGCTTAACTTTGTTAAATATCAAAAAACTTGATAAAATCTCATCATAAGCTAATCTTTCTCTATAAATCTCTAATTCATTCATTTTTTTTTTATTTGAAATATGGATGTTTTTAATACAACTTCCAAAAGAGCTCCATTTTTTTTTTTTTAATAATTCTTGGTTGATCCATTCTCTTGGAAATATTGATTTTGAAAATGTTTCTATATTTTTTAAAATAAGTTTTCTAAATGCATTTTTATTAATTCTTTTTCGTGGAAGATTGTATACGGGTTCATTTTCTTGATAGATTTCAAACCTTGAATGGTTGTTTTCTTTTTTTGGATGAATAATTTGAAAAATATTCGAAGAAAACTGTAATTTACCAGTAATCTTATAAAATTCACCTATTTTTAGAAACATTTCTAAGTAATTTTTTTTACCTTTAAAAAAAAGTAGATGAAGATTTGTCTGATTTTTGGTTATGGCATAAATTTTATAGGGGGCTTTATTATTATAGCTCTTTTGATGTTTTACTATTTTAATATCTATGGTTACAATTTTTCCTATGTCATCTGTATGCAAATTACTGAGTCTAACTTTGTTGAATATATTTTTTGGAAAATGTAGTAAAACATCAATTATTCTTTCACCGTAATAAAGTTTTACTTTTTTTCCAAAAATTGAGTTGTTTAAGTAATTTATAGGATTAAATATACTCATATGTTAATAATAGAAAAAATTTGTAAATGAAGAAATCCGAAAAAAAAAAAATTTTACATAGGGCTAAATATAGGGGCATAAAAGAGTTAGACATTATTTTCGATAGATTTATAAGTAAGTATGAAAATGATATTTCTTCCTTTGAATTAAAGCAATTAGAAGAAATACTAAAAATTCCTGACAATGAATTACTTGAGTTAATATTAAAAAAAAAACAAATGCCAGCGAACCTTAACAACTCAGTAATGAAAAAAATTTTTTTAGTTTGCAATGCTTCTTGAAAAACAATTTGAAATAAATTCTAAAAATTCAACAGGTGTTTCTCTTTCTCATGATTCATTGGCATTTTTTCTAATTTCAATGTGTAATATTAAAAATAGAATTTCTTATCTAGCAAATTCTACGTCTGAACTAAATTTATTAAAAAAAAAAATTTCACAAATTGATCCCTTAATAGATGTTTTTTACTTTCCAAATTTTGATTGTAATTTTTTCTCCAATGTTTCCCCCAGTAAAGAAATTT
>CESW01010374.1_pt1 | contig 14678 bp, 14 predicted proteins | sample 531171 | NCBI WGS metagenome assembly CESW01 (sample SAMEA2621859, study PRJEB7988) | marine metagenome | biome: marine biome (ENVO:00000447); feature: surface water layer (ENVO:00002042); material: "saline water (ENVO:00002010), including plankton (ENVO:xxxxxxxx)" | depth 5 m
GCCTAATGGAATTTAACACAACACAAGAAATTATTGATGATATTGCTGTTGGTAAATTAGTAATACTTGTTGATGACGAAGATAGGGAGAATGAGGGTGATTTAGTGTGTGCCGCTGAGTTAGTAACACCAGAAATCATTAACTTTATGGCAACTAAAGGTAGAGGACTAATTTGTTTGCCATTGTCTTCTGAAAAATGCGATCAACTCAATCTTACTATGATGACAAATCATAATAGAGCAAAACATACTACTGCATTTACAGTTTCAATCGAGGCTGCAAAAGGTATTTCCACTGGAATTTCTGCAGCCGACCGAGCACATACTATTAAAACTGCAGCATCGAAGAAGGCAAAACCTTCTGATATAGTTCAGCCAGGCCATATTTTTCCATTAAGAGCAAATGAAGGTGGGGTTCTAAGTAGAGCTGGTCATACTGAAGCAACGTGCGACCTTGCAAGACTTGCAAAAAAAGAACCAGCAGGTGTTATTTGTGAAATAATGAACGAGGACGGATCTATGGCTAGGAGAGATGATCTTTTTAAGTTTGCAAAAAAATTCTCTCTAAAAATCGGGACGATTGCCGATCTTATTCATTACAGAGCGTTAAAAGAAAAAAGTGTATTTAAAGAACATAGTGAGATTGTTCAAATTGATGGTATGGATTTTAAAATGTCAGTTTGGAAAGATAGCATTTTTAATAACTTACATCTTACACTTCAAGTTGGGAAAATCACCTCAAAGCAAATTCCTTTGGTAAGAGTCCACGTGCCAAACATGTTGCATGACATGATTGGGGCAGATGGATACGGGGATCGGATCGATTTAAGATCTGCATTAAAAAAAATACATGATTCAAAATGTGGGGTGCTTTTATTAATAGGTGGTAGGCACATTGAGGAATCCCTAATTAATGATACTAATTCTGATGAGCCCAGTCTGGAACCAGAAACAAAAACAGTAGGAATTGGTGCACAAATACTTCGTGAGATTGGTCTCAAAAAGATCAAGCTACTTGCAAAACCAGTAAAATATCCGTCATTATCAGGCTTTGACCTTGAAGTAGTTGGTTTTGAAAAATGAGTAACTCTAGCTTTAAATTCGCAAAGTCGCTCGAAAAGACAAATTTTAAAATAGGCATAGCTAAATCCAAGTGGAATGATAAATATGTCGATATGCTTGTTGACTCAGCAGTCTTACATCTTGAGCAAAATAATATTAAAAATATAAAGGTTATTGAAGTACCAGGAACGTGGGAGCTTGTTTATGCAACTAAGGTGTTGTTGGAGAAATATGATTGCGATGGAGTGATATCAATCGGTGTGATCATTAGAGGAGAAACAACTCACTATGATTTAATAAGTGAAAATGTTGTGAGTGGACTTATGAATTTAATCCTCAATACATCTAAGCCCGTAACGCTTGGAATTCTTGCTACAGAAGATGAGGTTCAAGCTGAGGAACGTTCTAATCCAAATAAATTAGATAAGGGCAAAGAATTCGCTCAAACGATACTTGAAGTTCTAAATTTGAATATTTAGGAATGTCAAAAAACTTATCAAAACATAAAATAGTTGTAAAGACTCGCGAATGTATTATTCAAGCAATTTACCAAATATTTATGGAAGATACTTTTGTGTCTGACCTAATCGATCAGTTCAAAGCTGAAGTTGACGAAAGAAAAATTGATTATAAGTTTATGAGAAAGCGATTAAACAACTTTGAAGAAAATAAAATAAATTTTAATGCTCTTATTGAAAAAGAAAATTCAAATGAACAATTACAAATCATTGATAAATCAATACTTGCGTATGCATTGGTTGAAAAAAATATCAATGAAACTCCCAAAGAGGTAGTTATAGATGAATGTATAAGACTGGCTAAAAAGTTTTCAAATGAAAAAGCTTATAAATTTGTGAATGCTAAAGTAGATATCCTTTACGATCTGTAATTAACAAAAATTGGGCTTGACCATGCTCTATGTTCAGATGGAGCAAGACAATCATTGTGTTTTTTATGTCCTAACCTACATATCTTCGTTTTGATACATTTACCATTTTCATCATACTCACATCCCAGGGGATCAGATGCAATTGTTTGTATGGGTTCTTCAATTGCTCTTACATAATAAATGCTATCTCTTTGTGCAGTAGTGAATTCCTCATCTATAAATTCAAAACTACATATGGTGCTTCCACACTCAAAAGTTTTCCAAGTATCGCTTATTAATTCTCCAATTGATTCGCCTTCATATGATTGTGGAGTTATTTTTATAACTTCAACACGTTGAATAATTCTTCTTTCATCAGTTGGGTTATAACATTCTGAGTTACATATCTTTTCTAATTCGTCAATGGAGAGTGCTTGAGAAGCATAATCAGGACAGCCTGGCTTTTGCTTTAATGAACCAGCTACCTTTACAGTGAAATTGGGTGAATCTGTGGCATCAATCTCTGATCCCATGTGGTATTCAACATTACCATTTATAGCATCAAACCAAAGTAATATTCTGGGTCCTGAAGTTGTATATGTCTCTTTTCTTTCTAGAGATTCCCAAATTGATTCTCTAGATCTTGAGTCTGCATGTACAGCTACTAATCCGCCTGTAAGAAAAAAAGCACTCTGCCTTTCAGCATCTGTGATCAGATTTAAATCAACTATACTAGTAATTCTTGTATCTGCATTTATATCTACCAAGGTTGGTTCCAATTTACCCTTTGGTCTTCTTAAATCCATCAAGCTTTCTGTGAAACTACTAACAATGCCACGTGCTTCTGTATTTGGATTCCTAATGACTTCTTTAAAGCCAGTGCCAGGTCTTGCTGAATGGTTATCACTGGATCCAATAAAACCAAATTTAAATCTTTTTGGGGACTCAGGATTTGTAAAGTCAGTCATTGCAAGAATATATTGAGCTGAGCCAAGAGGCCTGTAGTTAAATGCGGGTTGGAAACAATCTCTACATTGACCAGCATCAAGAAATTCATCCTCATCAGTTTCATTAACTGCAGCAAAACTTCCTGCGCCCATATTGGCCGAATACATTTTTGTTTTTTCTACTAAATCATCACAGTAATTCTTATCAAAGCCTGCATTTGAACATCTTTCTGCCATAATATTTCCAGCCTGTTGACAAGTTGGTAAAAAATCATCGGATGTTTCAGGACAATATAAAACTCCTTGGTCATCAGTTAATACATCATTCCAAGATCTATATTCCTCTGCATTACCATGTCCTGAGTATAGCTCTATGAGAAATTGAGAATCATTATCATAACCCTCCAGCTGACGCCTCCAATCAGATGTAGCTGGGGTATAAAATCCCCAAGTCGTGCCATGAGGTATTACCATAAATTCAGACTCATATTCACGAAGTTTTGCAAAAAGGATGTTAGGATCCTCTGCTTCTTCGTAACAATCAATGGGTAGATCCTTTGTGTTTGTTTCTTTGTCACAAATAGGAGTTTCTTTAATCTCTTCAAAAAACTTATCAAAGGCGTAATATCTTTGCCTATTTTCTAGATCTAGTGTGGCCGGTAAGGCTGAGAGTGTCCATGGTAAACCTAGGCGCATTACTTGGGGTGCGACTCCTCCTGCACCCATTGCTCTAGGAGGCACAGTACTATCTTCAGTATCAAGGAAAATAACATTCTTGTGACCATAGTGATTTGATGGATTTGGATCAACTTGAGTCCACTCCCAGCCTAAAAAGCTTACTAGGTCATTATTTGTAGATAGATTATTACACTGGCGAATGCTTTCTTTTGTTTCCAGCCATTTTCTTGGTGTTGATGCTTCTGCATGGTCATTTATAGACCAAAAGTCTAGAGCTGAGCAAAATCTTGCAAAATCACATGCATCAGAAACTGGTGATGCACCAGGACCATTAAAGAATGGTAATGACCACATAAATGCATCCGTTGAAAATGTCGTGTGAACATGTAAGTCACCAAATAAAATTTGTTTTTTTGATTCGACTGCAAGGATTTGCTTAATTTTTTCAATTCTATTTTCTTTATTGATAACTACTTGGTTTGGTAACACCATTCCTGAAATTTCACCAGCATCCTCAAGCATGCCAAATTTTTTGAAAACGGCTCCAAAGAAAAAAATAACATAAATGAAAACAACTAATATGATCAGAGATAAAAGAATTTTTTTCATATTATTTATCTGTATATGGTTTGATTTCTTGATGGACCTACAGAAATCACATTAACTGGTACCCCCAAAAAATCCTCAATAAAAAGTATATATTTTTGTGCAAATTTTGGAAGGTCTGAAAATTTAGTACAATTTTCTGTTGAGCTTTGCCATCCTTTAAAACTTTTATACACAGGTGTGGATTGATCAAAATCAATACAAGCATTTATTGTCTCAAGATTATCAAGAACATCCAATTTAGTAATACATAGAGTTGTAACAGAATTTATAAAAATCATTTCTTTAAGTGTCTTTAAATCAAGCCAACCGCACCTTCTTGGTCTACCTGTAGTCGCGCCAAATTCGTTTCCAATTCTCGAAATTTCTTCTGCTGTTGAATCAAATAATTCTGTAGGAAATGGACCCTCTCCTACTCTTGTGGTGTAAGCTTTCGAAATGCCAAGAATATTATCAATAAACTTTGGTCCTATGCCAAGGCCAGAAGATACACCGCCTGCAGTTGTATTGGAGGATGTTACATAAGGATATGTACCGTGATCAATATCAAGCATGGAGCCTTGTGCGCCCTCAAAAATAATATTATTACCACTTCTATAAAAATCTTCTATCAGTGCGTTGGTATTGCATGAATATTTATTAGCTAAATCTTGAAACTTTTTAAGATCAGTAAAAATAATTTGGGGATCTAGTTCTTTTGCGTTCAGAAGATTTGTTAAAACCTTATTATGAAAATCAATAATCTTTAATAATTTTTCTTTCTTTGATACAAGGTCTAATAAATCACCAAACTTAAGTGATCTGCGACCAACCTTATCTTCATAAGCAGGTCCAATGCCTCTGCCAGTTGTACCAATGTTTTCTAGTTTGTCTCTGGCTTGATCGATAGCAATATGTGTTGGCAAGATTAAAGGGCATTTAGCACTTATGAATAATCGGTTCTCTACGTTAATCCCAGCATTATCAAGCATTTGAATTTCTTCTTCTAATGCCTGAGGTGAAATAACTACTCCATTACCAATTAAACATTTAGATTTAGGATTTATTATGCCTGAGGGTACAAGGTGTAAAACATGAGATTGTCTATCTACCTTAATTGTATGTCCTGCATTATGCCCACCTTGAAATCGGCACACAACTGAAGAGTCAGTTGTAAGTGCATCCACAATTTTGCCCTTGCCCTCATCACCCCACTGAAGACCGAGCACAAGGGTGGTAGTCATGGTTAAGGTTGGCTTTTACCGTCGGACTTATTTAAATACTTAAAGTAATCTGATTTTGGATCAATAAGGAGTACATCTGCTTTATTTTGAAAAGTACTGGTATAGCCTTTTATACTTCTTGTGAATTCGTAAAATTCTGGATCTTTTGAAAAAGAGTTTGCATATATAGCGGCTGCATCTGCATCACCTTCACCTCTAATCTGCTCAGCTTCTTTGTAGGCTTCAGCTAAAATAATTACTTTTTCTTTTTCAGCTTTTGATTTGATCTCATCTGATATTTCTTTGCCTTCTGCGCGGAGTTCTTCAGCAAGTCTGTAGCGCTCAGTTCTCATTCTCTCAAAAACTGAATTACTTAACTCTGTTGGCAAGTCAATTCTTTTGACCCTGAAATCAATTATTTCAACTCCTAAGTCAGCAACTGAAGATGTTAAATTCATTGTCATGGACTTCATTAATTCATCCCTTTCGCCAGAGACAAGTTCAGTAATAGTTCTTTTACCAAATTGGTTCTTTAGTTCAAATTCAGTTCTTTGAGCAAGAAGGTTGTTCAGCGTAAGAAAACTTCCACTTGTGGCAGTGTAAAAGGTTAAAACATCAACAATTTTATATTTTACAAACGAATCAACTAAAAGGTATTTACTTTCGATGGTTAGAATTCTATCCGGCTCCTCATCAAGACTTTGAAGCCTGGCATCAAACTTTTCCACATTTTGAATGATTGGAAGCTTAAAATGCAGGCCAACTGGAACATCAGGTCTCATGACTTCACCAAATTGCGTCACCAACGCTTTCTGCTTTTCGTCAACTATGAAAATGCTATTGACTAAAAGTACAAATATTAAACCACCTAATACTAAAATTATTGAAGATCTACTCATCATCATTCCTCTTATTATTTTGCTCCATTATTTTGTCAAGTGGTAAATAAAGAAGGTTGTTACCACCTTCAACATCCACCATAATCTTTGTGGAACTTGATAAAACACTTTGAATAGCATCGAGATATAGTCTATCCCTTGTAACTTTTGGTGCTTTCTTATATTCAGTTAATAATTTTTCAAACCTAACAACCTCACCTTCGGCATTCGCTATTACCTCTTCTCTGTAAGCTTCAGCCTGTTGAACTCGTGCAACAGCCTGACCTCTTGCTTCAGGCACTATTGATAATGCGTATCTTTCAGCTTCATTTTGGAGTTTAACTTTATCTTCCCTGGCAGCAACAACGTCGTCAAATGCATCTTTAACAGCACCAGGTGGATCGGTTTTTTCGATATTAACTTGTTGAATGATTAGGCCTGTCTCATATAGATCAAGATAATTTTGCAATCGATCCTGCACGTTAAGTGCTAATGTTTGCCTTCCGGTTGTAAGAGTTTCTTCCAAAGAATTATCTCCTACAACGTGCCTGAGTGCACTTTCAGTTGCTTGACGAAGACTTGCTTCAGGATCATTCACATTAAGAACAAAATCTTTCAAGTTCTTAATTCTGTATTGCACTGAAATTGTGACATCAACTAAATTTTCGTCTTTAGTAAACATATTTGCAGTTTGTGAAAACCGCCTAGTGAAAGCAACATTTTCTTTGAATCTTTGATCTATGCCAGCAATCATAAAATTTAAACCCTGATCAGTTTCCTGGTGATATTTTCCGAGCCTAAGTACAACTGTTCTCTCCGGTGCTTCATTAATATAAACGCACTGCGAAGCAAATAAAATTAGTAGCCCGAAGAAGGCATAAGTAATTATTCTTTTTATTGGGAAAGATGGTGTTCCTCCTGAGGGACTTCCACCATTCGATGAGCCTTTATTGCCAAATATCATCGAAAATCTTTTAATTAGGTCATCAAAATCTGGTCCATCATTGTTATTACGACCCCATGGATCTTTGTTGTTGTTTTGATTATCCCAATTCACGGTTTATTCCTTATGAAATTATATAACTTATATAAGGTCAAAGACTTATATTCAAACATTTTTTTATAACTTTAGCTCTCTTATTAAAAATTTTTCAATATCTTGATATTTATTTATGTCAAAAATATTAAGATCTTCCCAGCTTCTTATCCAAGTTATTTGTCTTTTAGCTAGCTGTCTTGTTGCAAAAAGCGTTTTTTCGTAAAATTCACTATTGTTTATCAGCCCCTCGATTAAATCAAAGGCTTGTCTATAATTTACAGCTTTTCTGATTGGATGTTCTTCTATTTGATATTTTGCTAGTAAATGTTCTGCTTCATTGATCAGCTTATCATTTGCGAGGAATGGTTGCCTTATTGCAATTTTTTCATGCAAAGAGCTTCTTAATCTTGGTGAAATGCCTATTTGAATAACACGCAATGTGTCGTCTAATTTAATTATACTTTTTGCACTAAACGGATTTTCTCGATTCAACTCAATTGCGCGAATGATTCTTAATCTGTCATTTGAATTGATTGATATTGAAGTTTCGAGGCATTCTTGCTGAAGAATCTGGAACAACTCATTGGTATCATGTTGTTCCAACTCTTCGCGCAAATTAGTATTCCTTCCGGGAAGATCGCTAATACCTCTAAGAAGTGAATTAAAGTACATCATCGTACCTCCAACTAAAATAGGGATATTTCCTCTTTCAAATATATTGTCAATTAAAGTTGTTGTATCCGAAATAAATCTTGCAACATTATATGTATCATTGAGATCAATGTGATTAATTAAATGATGATGGTAGCGTTTTAAAATTTCATCATCTGGTTTACCAGATCCTACATTACAATCTTTATAAATTTGCACCGAGTCAACGGATATTATTTCAAATGTGTTAGTAAAATTATCGCAAAGATTTATAACTATATCAGTTTTACCTGTTGCAGTTGGTCCAAGTAAAAAAAGTATTGTTCTTTGAGTTTTTTTTTGCAAAAGAATCTAAAGCGCTTCTTCGTTTTGTTCTCCAGTTCTAATTCGAACTACGCTTTCTAAATTAGAAACAAATATCTTTCCATCACCAATTTTGTCTGAACTTGCAGCTTTTGAAATAACTGAAATTATTTCATCTACCTTCTCATCTGATGTAGCTACTTCAATTTTAATTTTGGGTAAAAAATCAATGACATACTCAGCACCGCGATAAAGCTCAGTATGACCTTTTTGTCTACCATAACCCTTAACTTCTGTGATCGTCATACCACTAATCCCAATCTTATCAAGCTCTTCTCTGACTGGTTCCAGCTTGAAAGGCTTGATGATTGCTGATATTAATTTCATTTATTACTGATGATGTTCATTATATAGGATAGTTGAATTTCTGTTGAGCCTCTTCTCTTCTTAATTATATTTTTTGCATTTGAAGATAGGGAGGTTGCTAAGTTTTCATCTTGAAGGACATCTCTATATGCATTGACCAATTCAGTTTTATTGCTCACACGTAATGCAGCATTAGAAGAAATAAACTCATCTACTATTTCTTCAAAATTAAATGTATGAGGTCCTATTAATATTGGAGATCCAAAATATGCAGGCTCTATAAGATTATGACCACCTCTTTTTACAAGACTACCTCCTATGAACGTTACTTTAGATCTTTGAAATAAGTCATCCATAATCCCAATTACATTTATGATAGTAATATCAACATCATCAAATGATTGTTTATCTGTATAAAGTCTAGAATTCATACCAAATCTTAAACAAATATTTTCTAAATCTTTTGCTCTTTCAGGATGTCTAGGCGCTAGAACGAAATGCCCCTGAAATAGTTTCTCCTTTTTTAAATCCTTAAATGCCTCTAAAACTATTTTATCTTCTTCTTTATGCGTGCTTGCTGCCAAAATAACTTCATCTGGAAGTGTATTACCCAAATCTTGAATTTTATTAGGCTCGATATCATATTTCATTGAACCAACAACCATAACTTTATCTTTCAAAAGACCAAGGCCTGTAAATCGCTCAGCATGAATGGGAGTTTGCACAAAAACTTTTGAAAAATTATTTAATGCATTGGTTATAAGAGGTTTTACCTTTTCATAGTTTTTCTCTGACTTGACACTTAATCTTCCATTTAATAAGAAAACTTCAACGCCTAACCTTCGTGATTTGTGGATTAGATATGGCCATATCTCAGTTTCAAAAAGTAAAATACATACGGGTTCAACATCTTTTAAAAATCTTTTTACAAAAAGAAAAAAGTCCCATGGTGCATACATAACTTTGTGATTAGAACCGAAGAGCTCATTAGCTTTTTCAAAGCCAGTCGCAGTATTGACTGTAATCATCACTTCATAAGAAGAATCGATCTTAGCAACCAAATTTGATATGCCAATGACTTCTCCAAGACTAACAGCATGAATAACTATTACATTATTTGATTTCTTGGAGAGATTAAATCCAAAACCGAGCCTATTACTAAACTGGGCTAAGTAAGTTTTATTCTTTAAACCTTTATAGATAATGTTTACCAAAAAAAAAGGTAATAACAAAAGAAAGAAAGTTTGGTAAAGAAATAGAAACAACATCTTAGTTAAGTAATTAATGTAATAATATCCTTTTTTTTATATTAAAAAATGCGGCTAGTAATTTTTATTTGGAAAACCATACTCTACTTACCAAGGAACTTTTATTTTAAGAATCGTGCCTTGTCAAAAATCATATTATCTTTACTTAGGCAAAGACATAGAGTGGCAAAAAAAAATATTGAATTATGTTTTGCTAATGAAAATAAAAATACAACATCAGAAATTCTAAAAAATTGTGAGTTGAGCCTTACTCAGGCAATTTTTGACACTGGCATAGCATGGTTTTGGGATGATGACAAAATAAACAAAGTAGTTAAATATAAGATACACAATATCGAAATTCTTAATCAATACAGTTTCGGCAATTTAATTATTTTTAAGCATTCTCTTCATCTTGAGCTTGACGCAAGGATTTTAGGAATGCATGCAGAAATATATGGGGTTGGTAGAAAAAATAATTCAAATTACTTGGAGCAGGTTATCAAAAAAGGGCGTCTGCGAGGTTTAAAAGATACTGCTTCAAATAATGAGGTGAAGAAATTTATTAAATGGTTAAAAAATGGGAAATCAGTTTTATATGCAATTGATCAAGATTATGGAAAAAAACAATCTATGATCCAAAAATTCTTTGGCACTGATGTTTATGTAATAAACGTTACAGACAAAATTCAAACCATGACAAAGTGTAATATTATCTTTATGAATTCATTCTATGATGAAGATTATACGCTTCATATAAGTCTTGAGTTACTCCCATCCAAAGGGAAAGAGATAGTATCGAGCTCAGAAATACATAGTATTATTGAGGATTCAATTAGAGCAAATCCTGGGGAATATCTGTGGCATCATAGAAGATTCAAAAGTGTGTTAGGGAAAAGCTTTTATAAATGATTATAAATAAGATTGATGCATTAAAAGGATTTATGCCCCAACATGAAGGTATTGCTTTGCAAAAATGGAGTGCAATTTTTTCTAAGCATGGATCTGTTGTGGAGATCGGTACATATGGAGGGAAGTCATCCTTGTATTTAGCATCTGGAGCAAAAAAAAACGATCAAATTGTATTCACAATCGATCATCACTATGGCTCCGAAGAGCACCAAATTGATCAAGAATACTTTGATGAAAGTAATTATGATAAGTCTCTTGGTAGGGTAAATACTGTACCACTTCTTCAAAAAAATCTTAGTAAATTAAAAGAAATCAACAATGTTATTCCACTTATTGGTGATGCAAACCTTGTTTCTCGGTTTTGGCAGATGAAAATTGGCCTATTATTTATTGATGGCAGCCATACAAAAAAATCTGCTGAAAATGATTTTAATAATTGGCAAGAGAAAATAGTGTATGGTGGCGCTCTTGTAATTCATGACATATACGAAAATCCTGAAGAAGGTGGTCAAGCTCCTTATGAAATCTTTAGGTTGGCATTAAAAAGCGGATATGAACTATTTGATAGAGAAGATACTATTGTGTGTTTAAAAAAACTAGTTGGCTAGAAAAATTTCTGATGCAGTCGAATATTTATATACAGCATCAAAAGCAAGTATTTCCGCACCAGCAGTCCAATTAGGTTGTTCTTCAGGCCAAAAAATTTTTTCTTTATATTGCCAGCCCATGTATGGAATCATATTTTCATCACTGATTTGGATAATGTCAGTCAATAATCTTTTAGCAAGGTCTTTTTCACCAACTTTCATAAGAGCGATCACAAATTCACAAGTCTCTGCAACCGTTACCCATGGTTGATCAGATACGCACTTTATTCCTAGATCACTTACGTAAAACTTTTCTAAGGTTTGTTGAATGTATTTGGTTTCCTCAAATTTATTTAAAACACCTGACAAGACTGGATAGTAAGAATCCATAGAAAATCTGCTTCGATCTTTTTGTTTATCAAATTTTTTAGATGGATTTTTTATTGCATCTGTTAAATTTGTTAATAATTCTTTTAAAGGATCAGTTTTTTCTCCTATAACTTTATATAAATGCATAGCGGATTGAATACTTTTCGCAATAGATGAATTGCCTGTAAGTAAATAATCGAAATCTTTGTTGCCCTTCTCATCTATATTCCAAATTATTGCACCAGACTTTGATTGTAATGAGCTGACAAATAATAAGCACCTTGTAAGTGGCTCTTGCATTGAATTTATATAAGATTGATCTTTATAAAGCAGATAATGACAAAACAAAGCAACTGCAAAATAAGACGCATGATTAGATTGTTTATTCATTTCAATTGGGTTTGAGAATCTATATAACTCATACCAACTGCCATCTGGATTCTGATTACTTTTACTCCAATCTAGCGCTGCTTCAAATTCATCTCTAAAACCTGAAATTGCAAGACCCATAGCTGATTCAAGATGATCCCAATGGTCATGCTCACCTTTATCAGTGGAGGGAATTGAACCATCAGAATTTTGGTTATTTTTAATGAACTCACCCAAATTCTTAATTTGAGTAACAATTCCATCCGAATTCATAGAGTATTCTTAAAATACATGGATAAACTTTTACCCAAGACTGGATTTAAAAATCGTTCTGTAGCATCAAGAATTGGAGTGTTTTGCATAATTTGTCTTTCTAAAATTTTTTTGTAAAGCTTTACAAATATGTTCTTTTCCTGATTCCTATAAAAGAAACATCTGAGCCACCAATATGGCGAGTGTAAGGCATGAAATCTCTCATAATCAAAACAATCAAATCCGTGAGCCTCGATTTCCTTTATTAAAGGATCTCTTTTAAAAATTCTTAAGTGGCCTCCAGGTTCATTTTGATAATCATTGGATAACATCCAGCATATTTTTTCTGGAAAATAAGCTGGCACACTTGCTAAAAAATAGCCACTAGGTTTCAAAACTCTTTTTATCTCTTTCAGTGCATTGTTATATTCATGCAAATGCTCCAAGACCTCTGAGCAGACTATTAGATCAAACTCATCATCTTTAAATGGCAATTTGTATGAGTTACCTAATATAAATTTTTTATCTTTATGCGGTAATTCTTCAAAAAATTCAAAATTTTCCATACAAATATCTAATGAATCTTTATTTAAATCTAATCCTATTAAGTAAGATGATGGAAAAGCCTCAAGAGCTCCAAATATATGCCTTCCTTCACCACATCCAATATCTAATATTTTGATATCATGATTAAGACTGAGTTTTTTAAAATTAAAGGTGAGCATTAATTTTTCTTGTTATCAGACGTTCATATTTCTGGGCAATGACAAGCCAACTAAAATTCTTAATAATATGAATTCTACCATTCTTAGCTTTCGATAAATATTTCTCATAGTGGGTGAAGATTTTGTGCACAGCATTCGCGATGCCGATTGAATCAGCTGGTTCAATTAATTCTGCGTATTCAGAGGTAATTTCAGGAATTGAAGCAACATTAGTTGTAATAAGTGGGACCTCACATGCCATTGCTTCTCCTACAGGAAAGCCAAATCCCTCGTATAATGAACTCACAATTGCTATGTTGCTTCTTGCATACTCTACGGCAATCTCACTTTTTGTAAGATTAGTTTTAAAAGATACTCTATCATTCAAATCAAGCTTTGAAATTAATCTGTCGGTATGACCTCCACTTCGAGGATTTCCAATAACAACTAATTTGATTTTAGGATAAACATCTTTCAATGTGCTTAATGCATTTAATGTGAAATCTAAGCCCTTAAGTGGAATATCAGCGCTTGCAGTAGTGATAAGTCTAAAATTATCCTTTTCTATATTTGATTTTGGTACAAAAGTTTCAGTATCTATTCCATTGGGAATAACATCTATATTTTCTGAATGCACATTAAGATATTTTTCGATGTCTTTTTTTGAGTTAAGAGATGGAGTAATTATTTGATTAATCTGCGGAGCCACTTTTCTATGCATGCCCAAAAAACTGTACCAACTAAATATAAGTAACTTTTTGATAATGCCATTGGCGTATTGCAGCTCATAATTTTTGTCAATAACTACTGGATGATGAACGATCTCTGCAAATGGAATATGCTTTTGAATGTCAATCATTCCAAAAGATAATGATTGATTATCAATCACAAAATCATAATTGTTATGAAAATCAATAACTGACATGCGATTACCAAACGTTCTCATCTCAGGAAAACCGCCAAAAAGAGTTACAAAGAATTCATAATAATCATCAAGGGTTTTATTCTTTTTTTGAAAAAATTTTTCTTTTCTGTCATAAAAGTTAAATGTTGAGAATAAATCTAATCCAGGAAAATGTTCGAGCTTTACCTTTGAATTTAAATTTGGATAAGGTGGTCCAGAATAAACTGTAACTTCATGCCCAAGCTGTGATAATGCATTGGATAATTCGGTAACGTAAATACCTTGACCACCACTAAATGGCGCACTTCTATAACTTAAAATTGCTATTTTGTAATTTTTCAATTGATTAGTAGCTTAATTTATTGGGTCAAGCCAATGAGCGTATTTTTTATTTTTATTAGTAACAGTATCAGTAAATATTTTTTGTAATTTTTTTGTGATGGGTCCAATCTTTGAATCTCCAATTGTAGTTTCATCCACTTTTGAAATTGGGGTCACTTCAACTGCTGTGCCAGTAAAAAATGCTTCATCAGCGTCGACTAGATCTTCATACTTTAATTTCTTTTCAACTACATCTATTTTTTCATCTTTCGCAATCTTTATTATGCTTTGGCGAGTTATTCCGTTGAGGCAATTATCTGGAGTGGGCGTAATTAATTTCTCATTTTTTACAATAAAAAGATTTTCACCACTTCCCTCAGAAATATTTTTATTCGAATCCAATAACAATGCTTC
>CESW01148743.1_pt1 | contig 14659 bp, 13 predicted proteins | sample 531171 | NCBI WGS metagenome assembly CESW01 (sample SAMEA2621859, study PRJEB7988) | marine metagenome | biome: marine biome (ENVO:00000447); feature: surface water layer (ENVO:00002042); material: "saline water (ENVO:00002010), including plankton (ENVO:xxxxxxxx)" | depth 5 m
TCAATTTTATTAAAATATCTAATTGTATCAAATATAGAGATATGACTGCCGTTAAAAGGGATTATAACAAGGTGAGGCTTTTCATTTACAAATAGATTTAATAGCTTTTTGTTAACACTTATTAATTTATCAAGTATTCTATCAAATATTTTATGAAAAAATATAAATATTAAAATTCTTCTAAAAATTTTTATTTGCCATAATATAATTCTTTTTATTCCGAGTATTATACTTGGTTTTTCGTAAGAATAAAAAATTTTTTCTAATTTAATCTGATTATCGGTATTGTATTTAATATTTGAAAAATTATTTCTATGTCTAACTTGTATTTTATCAAAAAGAAATGAAAATAATTTTTTTTGCAAATTATTATACTCAAAATTTAAAATTACTTTCTTTTTAAAATTATTATAGCTATTTATTCCTAAAATGTTTTTGATATTTTGGTTTTTCAAACTATTTTCTAAAATATAATAACAATCATACTTCTTCTCTAATTCTTTGAAGGCACCTGTATAAACGTAATTTTTGATATACAATAAGTGATTAAAAATTATAAATATTTTTTTTTTCATAATAAAAAAGTTATTTATTTTAATTATAAATTATTTCTGTCTACAACTAAAATATATTTAATTAGTCCTTCCCAATAATTTTTCCAAGTCTCTAGTTTGCCATATATTTTAACCATAAAATTATTGTGTTTATCCAGAAAATCTTTATAATTTATAAATTCCACAACTTTAATATTATTTTTCATACAATTTTGAGATTTATACTTAGATAGAGTAATTTTAAAAAGCTCATATAAAAATTTTTTAAAAAATAAAGTCTATTTTATTGCTTAATTTCATAAAAGCGTGCTATATATCATTTCTTTTATAAGTTCAAATATTTTTTGTTTTTATTGATTTAAGTTGCTTTAACTAAATTCATTTCACAATTTGGCTATAAACTTTATATAAAAAATCTGATAAGTAGGCAATAGATAGAAAATATGATTTCATTGATTAACAAAACTACAAAAAATTTAAAAAAAAAAGAGATAGTAGAAATTTGCAAAATTAAAAATCTTGAGTGGAAATATGGATTTAATTCTCAAAAATCTTGGTTTTTAAAATATATTAAATCATATGATTTTCATAATATGTTAATTATAGACAAAAAAATTTCTGCATACACATGTTTAAGAAAGAGAACCTGCAAATATGATAAAAAAAATATCAAGTATCTACTATTTGATACATTAATTGTTAGAAATTCAGCGAGAAAAAAAGGTATTGGTAGACTAATGATGGACTTTAATAGCCATATAATACATAAAAAAAATTTACTATCTTTTTTAGTGTGTAGAAAAAAAACTGTAAATTTTTATAAAAAAAACAACTGGACGGTAATTGAAAAAAAAAAATTCAAAATTATGGATAATAACTATCCAAACCAATATGGGATGATTTTTAACTACAAGAAATTTAAAAAAATGAAGGGGCTTTATTTATGGACAAACAAGTAAAAAAAAGAAAAAAAAAATTAGTTATAGCTCTCAAGCTCATAAATGAAATTGAGAAAGTAAGATCAAAGAATAATAAGAATTGGATGGATCTATTAAAATTGTCAATTAGTTTGGATTTTAAAAAAACTGCTAATATTTTAAATCGTATTGTAAAAGATGATAAGGTAGTCTCTAGAATTGCCTCAAAAATAAAAAATCTTGAATAATTTTATGAAATTTAAATTGCCTTTTTTTATAGCAGAAATTTCGGCAAATCATAATGGTGATTTCAAACAAGCAACTAGATTAATTAAGTTAGCAAAAGAGTGTGGAGCTGATGCAGTAAAAATTCAGACCTATACACCTGATAGTATGACACTCAATTCAGATAAAAATTTTTTTAAAATTAAAAAAGGACTTTGGAAAGGATATAAACTTTGGGATTTATACAATGATGCAAAGACTCCATATGAATGGCATAAAAAATTATTCCAATACGCAAAAAAATTAAATATTAAATTTTTTAGCACACCATTTGATGAAGACGCAGTCGATTTTTTAGAAAATTTAGATTGTCCCTTTTATAAAGTTGCTTCTTTTGAAATGATGGATTTAATTTTGATAAAAAAAATAGCACAGACAAAAAAACCAATTATAATTTCTACAGGAATGGCTTCGATAAAAGAAATTTCGGAAGCATATAATACAGCCAAAAGGTGTGGCTGCAAGGATATCACATTGCTTTATTGTGTAAGTAATTACCCTTCAAAATTATCTGACTTTAATTTAAACAACATTCCAATATTAAAGAAAAAATTTAAGTGCCGCGTTGGTTTGTCAGATCACTCTACAGATAACATTGTTGCAAATACAGCTGTTGCGCTTGGAGCTGAAGTTATAGAAAAGCATATTGCTCTATCTGGTCAAAAAAAAGGTTTAGATATTCAATTTTCATTAAAAGGAAAAGAAATAAAAAAATTTAAAGATGAAATAAATAATGTCTACAGACTTAAAGGAAAAAATTCTTTTTTTAGATCTAAAACTGAAAAAACAAGCAAATTATTAAGACGTTCAATTTTTGCAGTTAACTCTATTAGAAAAGGTGAAATATTCACAAAAATAAACATAAGGAGAATTAGACCAGGAAATGGAATTCAACCAAAATACTACTGCAAATTGATAAACAAAAAATCGCCAAAGAAATTTTCTAAAGGTGAACCTATAAAAAAAAACATTTTAGAAAAACTCAAAATATTAAAATAATATAGATGCCTGGTTTAATAAATTCCTTCAAAGATTTTTATTTCGTATATCTTTATTTTAGAATTAAAAAGCTACTTTTAATTTTTTCGTTATTTACTTTATGCACTATATTAGAGACTTTAAATATAGCAATAATCTTGCCACTCGTAAGTTTTATTTTTGGAGATCAGAATAATATAGAAAGTTTAAAAATTTTGAGTTTTTTAGATTTAAAAAACATTTTCCAAAATAATAATTTTATTTATTATATCTCTTTCTTAGTAATTATATTATTTGGAATAAAATCAATTATTCTAATTATATCTAATAAAATTCAAACAAACTTTTTTGCACAAATAAGATATAAAATTTCAAATTTTTTTTTTAATTATTATATATCAAAGCCGTATATTTATTTTTTGAATGAAAAAGAAAGTTCAAAAATAATGAGAAATACTACAATGTTGAGTAGTGGTTATGCAGGATTTCTTGAAAGATTTCTAATGCTAGCAAATGATTTCTTTATTTTTCTAGGGGTTATAATAGTAATGATTTATTATAGCCCTAAGGTATTTATTATTTTATTTTTATTCTTTTTAATATTGGTACTTATTTATACTTTTATAACCAATTCATATTTTTTTAGTGCTGGGAAAAGATTATTAGATCTTTCATCAAGTTTGCTTAAAGATATTCAGGAGTCTTTAAATAATATAATTCAGATAAAACTACTTAAAAAAGAAAGTTATTTTGAAAAAAGTTTTGCTAAAAAAGCAAAAGAAAATAGTTATAAAATTGCAAATTTAACTTTTTTACAATCATTACCGAGAATATTGATAGAATTTACCTCTGTTTTGGTTTTATTTTCATTAATATCTTTTTTAGTTTTTGATTCTTACTCAAAAGAAGAGATAACCTCTATTCTTACATTGTTCACAATTACAATTTTAAGACTTTTTCCATTTGCAATAAAGCTAATATCCTTTATCAATGCAGCAAACTCTTTTATACCTAGTCTAAATTTACTCAAAAAAGAAATTTTAAAAATAAATAACGAAAAGGAAGAGGGCTTAAAAACTATCGATGATTCAAAAATATTAAATACAAATAAAATCGATAAAATTAATTTGCATAATATTGATTACTCCTACCCGCATTCAAATTTAAAAATATTTGAAAATATTAATTTAGAATTAAATAAAAATAAAATTTATGGTGTTTTAGGACCTAGCGGTTCAGGAAAAACAACTTTGTTAAACATTATATGTGGGTTAATCCAACCTACGAATGGAAGTGTTATGTATAATAATGAAGAATTTAAATCTGGAAAATTTTCAAATATTGCTTATGTGTCACAAAGTTCTTTTTTTCGAAATGATACAATAAAAAATAATATTGCATTTGGTTTGAGTGATTTTGAAATAGATGAAAGTAAAATTTACGAGTGTTTAAAAAAAGTTGATTTATATGAAATAGTAAATACATATGACAAAAAAATTGACACTTATATTAATGAATTAGGCTCAAATTTTTCAGGTGGGCAGTTGCAAAGACTTTCGATAGCAAGAGCAATATATTCTAATAATGATATAATAATATTTGATGAGCCAACTTCGTCGTTAGATCAAAATACAAAAGAAAATATTTTACAAAGTATTAATAACTTAAAATACGGTAAAATCATAATTATAATTAGCCATTTAATAGAAGATATGAAAATTTGTTCTAAAGTTTATAAAATTGAGAATAAAAATCTAAAAGAGATTAATGCATTCAAATAGAACTGAAATAATATTTGAAATAGCAAATTCACATAATGGAAATTTTAGATTACTTAAAGAAACTGTCAAGCAGTTTACAAATATAAATTACAAAAATAAGTCTCTTAAATTTCAAATATTTAAATACGATTATTTATCTTGTAAAAACTTTAATTGGTACAAGGTTTATAAAAAATTATTTTTTTCTAAATCTCAATGGGGTAAAATATTAAATTTTTGCATAAAAAAAAAAATTAAAGTTTACTTAGATATATATGATGAATATGGGATATATTTTCTCAATAAATTCAAAAAAAATATTAAAGGAATTAAAATACAATACAGTTCAATAAATAATTACAAAATAATTGATTACCTAAAAGATAACAATGACAAGCAATTAGAAATAATCATAAATGTTACTACATTAAGCTTGAAAGAGATAAAAAAATTATATTCAGAAATTAAAGAAATATCTAAGAATATCACATTACAATTTGGACATCAAGATTATCCAACCTCATTTTCAAATTCTGGTTTCAATAAAATTAAATTTTTAAAAAAAAATTTTAAAAATTCAAAGATAAGTTTTGCAGATCACTTAGACAGTAAATCTGAAGAGTCAAAAAGTTTTTTTTATATATCTAGATTATTAAAGATAGATCAGATCGAAAAGCATTTTTGTTTATCTAGAAAATTATCAAAATATGATTATTATTCATCCCTGGAGTTGAGAGAAATAAATAATATAATAAAATCGAAAATTGGTGATACGAAAATAAAAAAAATAAACAAAATTTTAAGAAAGATTTATAATAAAAACTTTATATTACAGTATGAAAAAAAATTAATAAAAAACATTGCTACACCTCATTACTCAAAAAATATAAAAAAAAATGAAATTCTAAATAAAAAAAATATAGATCTAAAAAGATGTAAAACAAAATCTTCATTTAATTTAAAGGAATTGGATAAAAAATTATTTAAAATTAAAAAAAAAGTAAATATCAATCAACCAGTTAAAAAATCTGATTTAAAGAAATTAAATATTGGAGCTATAATTATTTCTAGGTCAGATTCCTCTAGGTTAAAAAATAAAGCTTTCCTAAAAATAGGCAATCTTACCTCAATTGAGCATTGTATAAAAAATACTCAAAAGATGAAATATTTAGATAATGTTATACTTGCAACTACCAATCAAAGTATTGACAAAGAATATTTGAAGTACACAAGTAAAAATGGAGCAAAAATATTTTTTGGAGACTCTACTAATGTGATTTCAAGAGTTTATTTGGCAGCAAAAAAAAATAAACTTGATACAATTGTAAGAATTACTGGAGATTGCCCTTTTATATCAAAAGAGATTCTAGAAGAGCTTCTCATAAATCATTTAAATTCAAATTCAGATTTTACAGTTGCTAACAAGTTTCCTATTGGAGCAAGCGGAGAAATTATAAATTTTAAAGCTTTGGAAAAATTGTATTTTTACATTAAAAAACAAAAAGATTTTAAATATACTGAATATCCAAGCTTTTACTTTAAAAATAATCCAGAGTTATTTAATTATAACGTCTGTACTATAAATTCTAAATATCAAAAAAATTTTAGATTAACCCTTGATTATAAAGAGGACTTAAAAATGTTACGGCTTTTAGACCAAAGGTTAAAAAAACTTAAAATGGCTAATAATATTGATAATATAATTAAAGTTATTGAAAAATACAAAAATATTTCTAAAACCAATTCACATAAAAAGGTTGTATATAAATCTGAAAATTTTATAAAAAAAATGAAAAAAATTTCAAAAATAATATAATGATTAAAAAAATTCCTTATAGTAGACAAACAATTTTTAAAGATGACGTATCAAATGTGGCAAAAGTATTAAAGTCAGATTTTATTACACGAGGACCTGTTAATGAAAAATTTGAAAAAAAAATTAAAGATTATGTTGGTGCAAAATATTGTTTAACAACAAATTCTGCTACCTCCTCATTATATATCGCTTGTAAATCTCTTAATGTAGGAAAAGGTGATATTGTATGGACTTCAACAAACTCTTTTGCATCCAGCGCAAATTGTGCAGCTCTGTGTGGTGCTCAAGTAGACTTCATTGATATTGATCTGGACAATTACAATATAAGTATTGAGAAACTTGGAAAAAAACTCAAGTTAGCCTCACAAAAAAAAAAATTACCTAAAGTAATTATTCCTGTTCACTATGCTGGTTACCCTTGTGATATGGAAAAAATTTATAAATTAAAAAATAGATATAATTTTAAAATTATAGAAGATGCATCTCATGCAATTGGGTCTAGTTACAATAAATTTAAAGTTGGATCTAGCAAACATAGTGATCTAACGGTTTTTTCATTTCAGGCTGTAAAAGTCATCACCACAGGTGAAGGGGGTTCCATAACTACAAATAACAAAAAATTATACGAAAAAATAAAGTTATTTCGACAACATGGTATCACAAAAGATAAAAAAAATTTTAAAATAAAAAATAATTCCTCTTTTCCATGGTATTACGAGCAAATAAATTTAAGTTTTAACTTCATTTTACCTGATATAAATGCAGCACTTGGTTTATCACAACTAAAAAAAATTAGTAAAAACATCAATAAAAGAGAAAAACTTGTAAATTACTATAAACAAAAATTTTCTAATAGTAATATTAAGCTATTAGATATCCCAAAGAATATAAAATCCTCTCACCATCTTTTACCCGCAATTTACAACTTTAAATCATTAAAGCACAAAGCAAATTTTTTTCAATTTATGAGAAAAAATAATATTTTTCTTCAAGTTTTATATATTCCTATTTATAAACATCCATATTATAAAAAAATGAAATTTAAAATTAAAAACTTTCAAAACTCAGAATTTTTTTATAAAAATTCATTTTCACTACCACTGCATTTACAAATCTCAAAAAAAGAAATTGATTATATATGTTCAAAAATTGGGAAGTGGATTAAATAATGTTAAAAATAGTATCTGACTATTTCTTATATAAAAAAATACAAAAATTTAATAAGGAAGAATTTAATCGAGAAGATAATACAAATACTAGAGGAATATTATTATTAGAATTTAATTCATTTCATATTTTACACGTAATTTTTTCTTATTTATCAAATTATTTTGTAAAAAAACATAATTTAAAAATAGTTGCATATTATAGTCATGTACTTCTAACATATAAATTAGAAAGAACCTTAATTCAAAAAATTAAAAGTTTTATTGCAGATAAATTTGGCATAGGTTTTTTTGGCATATACAAGTCATTCGGTGTTAAAGAATTTTTGTTTCCCAAAGTTAATAATAGAATATCGAGTCTAACAAACTCACATTACTTAAAAATATATAAAAAAATTAAATTAAACGAAGATATCCTGGACATAGCGATTGATAAAATAAAAATTGGTGATTTAATTTATGATTCTTATTTAACAAGAAACAAAAAACAAAAACCTACAATTGATATTAAAAGTGAGGATTTTAAAATTTTTTTAAGAGATTTTTTAAAATTATTTTTTTATTGGTCTGAATATTTTCATAATAATAAAGTCAAAACTCTATTAGTAAGCCATTCCATCTATACTATGGGAATACCATATAGAATTGCATTAAAAAAAAATATAAATTGTTTTGAAGTTAAAGAGAATAGAATTAAAAGACATAAAAAAAATAATCCATATCATTATTCTGAGGTTAATGAATACCCAAAAATATTTAAAAATTTTAATAAAAATGAGCAAATTTATGCATTAAAATTAGCGGAGAATAATTTAAAAAAAAGATTTCAAGGCATGAATATTGATTTGCCTTATGTGACAAAAGCTGCATTTGATAAGAGAAAAATTAAAAAAAAGATATTTAATAAAAAAAAATTTACAATTTTAATTTTACCTCATGATTTCGTAGATGCCCCTCATATTGGAGGTAAGTTTGCTTTTGCAGATATGTATGAGTGGATTAAACATTTATGTGAATTATCCATTAAGAAAAAAGAGTATAATTGGCTTCTGAAAACTCATAAAAAACAGGGAGGTAAATTTAGTTTTTATCAAAATTTTACAGAAAAAAATATCGACAAACTTATTAAAAACTCAAATATAAAAAAGTTAAACTCAAACCTATCACATAATCAAATAATTAGTGATGGTGTAGATTTAGTCCTCACTGTTTTTGGTACGCCTGCTCATGAATATGCTTATAAGGGAATAAATGTTCTAAATTCTTCATCAATGAATCCTCATGCTGGTTATAGATTTAATCATCATATATGTTCAAAAACAAAATACAAAAATTTTTTTAATAACCCTTCAAAGAAAAAAATTAAAATTGATAAAAAAAAAGTACTTGAATTTTATTACATGCATTATATTTACAATAGTAAAGATTGGTTTTTTTTAGATTATAATCTTATGTTGAAAAAATTAGGAAGTTATCACTATCAATGGTCAAACAAATTTTATGACTTTTGGCTTAAAAGTAAAAGAGATAAAAATTTTAGAAATTTATTATATAAAAGATTAGATAATTTTATATACTCAAATAATTTAACATTTAATCCTAGTCATTTTTATAAAAAAAAATAATTTATGTTTAATAACAAAAGTATTTTAATAACTGGTGGAACGGGTTCCTTTGGAAATGAGTTCGTAAATAAAATTTTGTCTAAATATAAAAAAATAAATAAACTAATTATTTTTAGCAGAGATGAATTGAAACAATATGAAATGTCAAAAAAATTTAGTGAAAAGAAAAACAAATGTTTAAGATATTTTCTTGGCGATATAAGAGATAAAGACAGACTTTCAAACGCACTTAATGGAGTCGATTATGTTATCCATGCAGCAGCTTTAAAACAAGTTCCAAGAGCTGAATATAATCCTTTTGAATATATTAAAACTAATATAATAGGTGCTCAAAATTTAATAGAATGCTGTATTGAAAAAAAAGTAAAAAAATTGGTAGCTCTTTCAACTGATAAAGCCGCAGCACCAATTAATTTATATGGTGCAACAAAACTTTGTTCAGATAAATTATTTATTGCAGCAAATAATGTAAAAGGTTTTGAAGGAACAGTATTCTCCGTTTTAAGATATGGTAACGTGCTAGGAAGCCGAGGTTCAATTGTTGATGTGTTAAAAAAAAATCGCTACGTAAAATCTTTTGGAATAACTGATTATGAAATGACTAGATTTAATATAACACCCAGTGAAAGTGTTGACCATGTTTTTTGGAGTTTAAGAAATTCTCCCGGGGGTGACATTCTAGTTCCAAAACTAAAATCTTATAAAGTGTTTGATTTATTAAAAGCTTTTAATTCAAACTTGAAATTAAAAAGAATTGGTATTAGACCAGGAGAAAAAATTCATGAAGAAATGGTCACAGAGAGTGACAGCTTAAATACAATTGAAACAAAAAGTTATTATATAATTTTGCCTAATACCTTTTCAGAAGATAAGATTTATAAAACAAGAGATTTTTATAAAAAAAAATTTAAAGCTAAAGATGTTAAAAAGGGTTTTAGTTATACTTCAAAAAATAACAAAGATTTTTTATCGATAAATCAATTAAAAAGTTTTTTTGTTTAGATCTAAAAACTTTAAATGCAAAAAAAAAGACATATTAAGTCATTAAAACAAAATTCATATCCTTTTATCTCGATAATTACTGTTGTTTATAATAACGTGTCCCATATTCAAAAAACTTTAAACAGTATTTATTCTCAAAAATATAAGAATTATGAAATCATAGTCATTGATGGTGGCTCAACAGATGGAACATTGGATATAATAAAGAAAAATAAAAATAAAATTAATATATGGATTAGTGAAAAAGATAGAGGAATATATGATGCATTTAATAAAGGTATTAAATTAGCAACTGGAGATTTTATTGGATTTGTAAATTCTGATGACATTTTAATGCCTAACGCGTTAAAAATTTTAAAAAGATATATTCAAAGATATCCTAATTTTGATTTTTTTTTTGGAGCCGTCAGAAAACATTGGGGGATATTGCATGGTTATAAACCATGGAAGATTTATTTATCTTGGGGTTTTTACAGCAGTCACTCTACAGGATTTTTTATTAAAAGAACTTCTGCAAAAAAAGTTGGCAAATATAATCTAAAATATAAATATTCTTCAGATTATGATTATTTTTACCGCATGATAGTAAAAAAAAAAATGAGAGGCATGGGGACTAAGAAAAATGAGCTTTTTGGTATTTTTGCAAGAGGTGGTTATTCAAGTACGATCAGTTTTAAAGATCACTTTGCTGAAGAGATCAGAATTAGAAAAGATAATGGTCAGTCTTATATAATTCTTGCGATAATAATATTGTATAAATCAATAAAAAATTTTAGAAGATTATTTATTAATTAAATTTTCTTTTTTTTTACAAAAAAATAAAAATCTCAAAATTTAATTTTTTTTTATTAAAAATTTATTGAATTTAATACTAACAATCCAATATTTTATTTTGAGTAATTTTACAGTTTTGCACAATCTCTTAAAAATTTATTTGTTTGCTTGGTTTTAAATAATCACTAATATTGTAGTTAGTAAATATTTATTATAATACAATTTATAAACTATTAAAATAATATTAAATTGAAAAAAAAAATATTAATAACAGGCGTAGTTGGTTTTATTGGTTTCAGTTTAGCTATAAAATTGCTTAATGAGAAACACAGTGTTACTGGCATAGATAATTTTGATGATTATTATTCAATAAAATTGAAAAAAAAACGTTTAAATCACTTAAAAAAATATAAAGAATTTAATTTTAAAAAATTTGATATAATTAATCTAAATTCTTTTAAATGTTTAAATAAATATGAGTTTGATCACATTTTTCATTTTGCAGCACAGGCGGGTGTTAGATATTCTGCCATAAATCCAGATAAATATATTAGAACAAATATTCTTGGTACAATAAACCTATTTAAATTTGCTTCAAAAAAAAAAATTAAATCAACTTTTTTTGCTTCCTCTAGTTCGGTTTACGGAGATAGTAAAAAATTTCCACTTAAAGAAAATAACAATTTATATCCAAAAAATATCTACGCAACCTCAAAAGTTGTAAATGAAATTTCAGCAAAATCATTTTCAAAAAAATTTAATATGAAAATATACGGTCTTAGATTTTTTACAATATATGGAGAGTGGGGTAGGCCAGATATGTTACTATTTAAAATATTTAAATGTGCTTTGACTAATAGAAAACTTGAATTAAATAATAGTGGGAATCATTATAGGGACTTTACTTATATAAATGATGTAGTTGAAATCTTATATTTGTTAATGAAAAAAAAGAAAAATAAATATTATGATATTTATAATATTTGTTCTAACAAACCTCAAAACATTAATAAAATAATATCATTTTTTAAAACATACTTGTCAAATTTAAAAATTCTGAATATACCAAAAAATAAGCTAGATGTTCTAAAAACTCATGGTGATAATAAAAAAATAATAAAGTTTTTAAAATTTAAAAAATTTACAAAATTTGAAAGTGCATTTATTCGAACTTTTATGTGGTACAAAATAAATAATAAAAAATTAATTTTTTGAATTTATTATTTCATCTTTCAAACCAAAAAAATTCTTTGGTAAATTTTTTTTTATAAACCATAAAAATCTTGATATAAATTGATTTCTAGAATTAAATCCATTAAAGATTTCATATAAATTTTGGTCCTTATTTGAAAAAAAATTTGCAGCATTTATAATATTAGATCTCACAAATAGTAGACTAGAACATTTAGAAAGTATTAAAGTTTCTTTAATTGACTCATCACCTAACAAGTATCTATGATTTTTCCTATTATACTTTTTGAAAGCATCGTTTTTGTCAGACCTATAAGTATTTAAATATAATAGTTTGTCTGAATAATTATTTATAAAAAAATTTAAATAATTTTTTTCTTCTGAACATAAAAATATTTTATCAAATTTTTCTTTTATCAAAATTTTATCAACATTTTTTTTCATCTGATCTATTGTTGCAGGAAAAATATGACCCCTGCTAGTTTTATAACTTGTACCCCTAAAATGAACTCCTAAAATTTTTTTATTTTCTAAATTATTTTCTTTAAAATATCTGTCTACAAAGTTAATATATGACTTTCTTAATTTAATTTCTTTTTCTTTAAAATATTTAAATTTTGGTTCTAAGTGGATCCGATAATTTAGGTCTTTATTAAAGTCACTTCTAGAAAAAACAACGTTTTTACTGTTATAAACTTCCTTTAAATTATAATTTGAAGTTTGATTAAAATAATATTCCCATGAATTAAATGTATTATTTATTTTATGTTTTTCATTGTATGGATTTGTAAAATTTTCCATATCTACTACTGGAATAAAATTGTATTTCCTTGCAATACACAAATGATTTATTACAAATGAAAAATATGAAAAAATTCCAGCATTAGAAGATCGGTTTATAACATAAAAAGTCTTATCCTTATTTAGATTTCCAAATTCAAAATATACAAAATCATTTTTTTCTTGTTTATTTATAGGGGTAATAAGTTTTCTTGAAAAAAGAGGTTTTGGTCCTTCATCTACAAGTAAAATTCTTTTTATTAGGTTTTTTATACTTTTCATTTCTATAAATTAATATATTAAAATAAAATTCTGAATGTTAACTAAAAACTGTAGATTTTGTAATAGTAAAAAAATCCGCAAGCTGTTTAGTTTAGGTAATTTAAGTTTTACTGGAAAATTTGCAACATCAATTAATACCAACATTCCAAGCGCAGAACTGACTCTGGTTAAATGTGATCAATGTCATCTAGTTCAATTAGGGCGAAGCTTTAATATGAATTATATGTATGGAAGTGATTATGGTTATAGAACTGGAATTAATAGCACAATGACTAATCATATGAAAAAAGTATGCACTGAATTAAAAAAAAAATCAAATTTAAAAAAAGGTGATGCGGTTTTAGATATAGCTAGTAATGATGGTACTTTACTTAACCTTTACGATAAGAATATATTTACTGTTGGAATAGATCCAATTATTAAAAAATATAAAAAATTTTATTCTAAGATAAATATATACATATCCGATTTTTTTTCGTTTAAAAAAATTAGGAAAAAAACAAAAAAAAATTTTAAGGTAATATCTGCTCTCTCAGTATTCTATGATACGAAAAACCCAAATACTTTTTTAAATGATGTGTATAAGCTATTAGATCATAATGGTATTTTGTTATTAGAACAGGCAGACTTATTTTCAATAATTAAACTCAGAATGTTTGATACAATTTGTCATGAGCACCTAGAATATTACTCCCATGATGTCGTATTTAGATTGGCAAAAAAAAATAATTTAAAAGTCTTTGATATGATATCAAATGACATAAATGGAGGAAGTACTCAATATTTTTTATGTAAAAAAAATTCAAAATATGTAGTAAACCAAAAAGTAATAAATAGTTTTTTATATAAAGAAAAAAAATTAAAACTTAAGAAAATCGAAACCTATAAAATTTTTTTTAAAAACATTGAGGCTGTGAGCAAGAATTTAAGGAATTTATTAATCAGACTAAAAAAACAAAATAAAATAATTCACGGCTATGGGGCTTCTACAAAAGGTAACGTTTTATTACAATATTTTAAAATTGGAAAAAATTTCATTGATTGTATAGCCGACAGGAATCCTATGAAAAATGGTAAATTTACACCTGGAACCAAAATCAAAATAGTTAATGAGGCGATATCAAGAAAATTAAAGCCAGATTATTATTTAGTTCTACCATGGCATTTTAAAGAAGAAATATTAAAAAGAGAGAAAAAAATAATTAAAAATGGTACAAAATTTATATTTCCATTACCAAATATAAAAATAGTTGGTAAATGAAGATTGCGTTTTTCATTGATAGTTCATCAGCAGGAGGTGGATATTATCATATGTTAAATTTTGTTAATTTAATAAATCAAATAAAATTGGAAAAACATTCTATAGTTTTTATAACAAGAAATAGATCAATTAATGAACTCTTGAATAAAAATGGTATTAAAAATTACTTTTTTAGCTCAAACTTTTTCAATAAAATAACTTTTAGACTCTTAAGAATTAGGTCTATATCTAAAATATTTGAATTAATTAATTATTATAATCCATTTTA
>CESW01082343.1_pt1 | contig 14636 bp, 13 predicted proteins | sample 531171 | NCBI WGS metagenome assembly CESW01 (sample SAMEA2621859, study PRJEB7988) | marine metagenome | biome: marine biome (ENVO:00000447); feature: surface water layer (ENVO:00002042); material: "saline water (ENVO:00002010), including plankton (ENVO:xxxxxxxx)" | depth 5 m
AAAGTAATAAAGTTTTAAGTAGTGTTAAAAAACTAGGATATAAATCTTATTACTATAATAGCTTAGCAGGTCTATATTTTTCTCTTAGAGCGAAATGGCATATTTTTGATTGCACGGAAGGAGATATTAATGAACCCATAACAAAATTATCAAATAATATAAATCTTTGGCATGGAATTTTGTTTAAAAAATTAAAAAAAAATAAAAATAACAATTTAACAAAAATAATTTTTAGATTTACAAATCTATTTTTAGAAAAATATATAGTTTACCCTAATAGAATTTATTCAAAACATTTACTTAACCATTTTCCAAAAGAAAAATTTAAACTCATTGTTTCAAATTCACCTAGGAATATTTTCATGTACAATAATAATGAAGATTTAGAACATTTTAAAACTTTAAAGGAAAAAAAAATCTTTAATCATTTAAAATCTTCAAAAAAAAAAATCATTGGATATTTTCCAACTTGGAGGTTTAATGGAATGGAAATTTTTCCTCAAAAAATAGATTATTTTGAATTTAAAAAGTTAAGTGAAATATTAGTAAAAAATAAATTAATTTTGGTAATTAAAAAACATCCAAATTCATTTATTGAAGATAAACATAGACTATATAACAAAGATTTAGAAAAAATTTATAGACAACTTTCGAAACTTAAAGGATTTTATTTATTAGATTATAATATTGATTTAAATTCTATAATGTGTTGCTGTGATTTGTTGATATCAGACTATTCAGGTGCAATCTTTGATTTTTTAATAACGAAGAGACCAATTATTATTTATGCTCCTGATTTAGAAGATTATAGTAAATACCCTGGATTAAATTTTGATTTAAAAAAAATCAAAATTGGTCCTATAATTAAATCTGTTAATGAGCTAGCACGTGAATTAAAAAAATTTTCAAAATCTGAAAAATTATACAAAAAAAAATATGAAAAAAATATTTTATTGTTTAAAAATAGAATATTTACTTATGACAATTATTTTGAGAATATCATTAAAAAATTAGATAGTTAAAGGTTGTTGCAATCTTTTAACCAAGCTTTTAAGTAAATCATTTCTGAATTTTTGAAGATCTTTTTTTTTATTAAATTTCGATATATTTTGATTAAATTTTCTTCAAAATATTTTTCACCTTTTTTAATTTTTAAATTTTCAATAAAATCAAAAATACTTTTACTGTTTAAATACATTGGAATTTCCAGATTAAAATCATTCATCAAATTATGTATATTTCTATTTTGATACATTGTTGTGCCAAAAAAAAGTATTTCTAGTTTATTCTTTTTGAGAATTTGAAGTGCTATAATACTTCTCCAAATATCAGTACAACGCATTGTACATGTGACAGGAAGATACATAAGCTTTGCTAATGATCGGTGCCAAATAGTGTTTTGACTATTGAAAGTAGATCTTGAGTTACCCAAAGATATTTTCAAATTTTTAAATTTTATGTTTATTTTATCATTTAATAGTCTAAAAATTGCATCTACATCAGGATTATTTTCTGCAACACCTTGCTGTAAGTAAAAGAATTTTTCTTTTTTTTTCGTATCAATTTTTATTTTATTTTTAAATAATTCATCAAGTGGAATACCTCTGGGCCAAACTTTATATTTATTTTTATTTTTGACAAATAAATCATAAATATTGATCCAGCCTTTATTTAAAATTGTATTTACTTTGTGCTTTAATTTAATTTCTTTGAAGTAATTTTTTTTAGGTGCATTATCATCGTCCGTCTCTATAATAAAATTTGAATTATCTTTAAGTGAAATTAGATATCCAATATTTTTTCTAGCATAATTATTAACTGGACAAACTTTGGAAAAATTAAATTTTAACTTTAATTGATTTTTATATGAAACAAAATCACCGTATTTTAATTTAAAATTATTAGGAGTTTTTTTGTCTCCTATTATTACAAGTTTCCAACTTTTTTTTTTACAACCATCAGCAAATTTTCTGATATTTTTATTGGGAGAATTAATTGTTGTAATCACTAACGATGTTTTCATAATTTCTTGATTTGTTATATACATTCATAAAATTAATGCTACATACTTTACGAAAATGATCAAATTATTAAAAAATACAATAAAAAAATTTACTTTACAAACGCCAAAACTTTTAGATGGAGTTAAAAATAAAATAGATTTCAAGGAACCTGAATTAATATTTAAATCATTTGGAAAGTTAAATGAAGATAAAATTTTTTATGTGATAAAGAGAAGTCCTGGGACAGGTTTATTTTCAAACGTAACTTTTGTACTAAATCATTTAAAGATTTGCGAAATGAATAATTTTATTCCTGTTATAGATATGGATAATTTTAAAACTATTTATAATGAAAGAAAGAAAATAAAGAATACAAATAATGCTTGGGAATATTATTTCGAAAAATTAAATAATTTTTCATTAGAGGAAGTTTATAAAAGTAAAAATGTTTTAATTACTAGTGATAAATTTTTTCATTTTTTTACCTATAATATTGATCTTGATGATCAAATGGTAAAACTTTTACAAAAACAAATTAAAATAAATAAAATTCTTTATAAAAGTTATGAGAGAATTAGTAATATTTTTAGAGGTAAAAAGATTTTAGGCATCCATTTTAGAGGAACAAGCTATAAACGCTCTCCTGGGCATCCTTTTCCTGCAACGAAAAAACAAATGCTTGAGATAACTGAAAATTTACTCAAAAATGAAAAAATTGACAAAATTTTTCTAGTTACAGAAGAACAAAATTATCTTGATTTTTTTGAAAAAAAATTTCCAAATAGAATAATTCATATCAAATGTTGCTATAGATCAAATAAGAATGATGCTTTCGAAATTTATCCTCGAGATAGACATAGATACAAGTTAGGAAGAGAAGCTTTGTTAGAAACACTGCTTTTATCAAAGTGTGACTATTTTATTTACCTTTGCTCAAACATAAGTTCTGCAGCAATTTCATTTAATTTAAATACAAATCAAAAAAGAATCGAAATAAAAAATGGGATAAATTCTAAAAATATTTTGATTTCTCAGTTTCTCTGGTACTTAAAATCTAAGCTCCCAAAATCATTTGGTGGTATTTAATAAATTTATGAAAATAGCTTTTGATCATACAATTTTTTTAATCCAGAAATTTGGTGGTATATCAAGGTATTTTAATGAACTCGTGAATAATTTAGACGATAATTATCAAGCTAAAATATTTTGCCCAGTTCATCTAAATAAAATGATAACTCAAAATCAAAAAATTTTTAATCTAAAAAAAATTAATTCTATTCCAAATTTTTCATCAAAAATAATCAATTATTTTAATTTTTTTCTAAACGATTTAATTTTCATGAAATGGAAACCAAACATAATTCATAAAACTTATTTCAATTCGTATGAATATAAATATTCAAAAGCAAAAAAAATAATAAATGTTTGGGACTTAAATCATGAGATTTTTTACGATATGTATAATGAAAAAAAAAATTGGAGACCTAAAAAAAAAGCACTTGAAAATATTGATCATGTGATTTGCTCATCAAAAAAAACACAAAAAGAATTAATTGAATTTTATAATTTTGATTATAAAAAAACTTCGGTAGTTTATCAATGTCTACCAGATTTAAAAACAAGCATATCTGTTAAAGAAAAAAAAAATAAGTTTCTTTTATATGTTGGTAGTAGATTGAAATATAAAAATTTTGAAAATTTGTTAAAAGCTTTATCACTTAATAACAACATACTTGAGGAATTTAAATTGATATGTTTTGGTGATGAAATATTATCCGAAAAAGAAAAGTTTTTAATAAAAGAGCTAAAACTAAATAAAGAAAATATAATTTTTGATAGTGGAGATGATTACAGATTAGCAAATCATTATTTGAATGCTACTGCATTAATTTACCCCTCTAAAAATGAGGGATTTGGCTATCCTCCTCTAGAGGCAATGTCATATGGATGTCCTGTAATTTCTAGTAATAATAAAGCTATACTTGAAGCTACTGATTTAATTGAATATTCATTTGATCCCAATGATCCTAAGGATATTTTAAAAAAAATTGAGAAAGTTATATATTCTCAAGATGAAATTAATTTTTTAAATAATTACGGCTTAAAAAGAGTAAAAATTTTCAATAAAAAAGATATGATACAAAATATCAAAAATATTTATGAAAGTTTATTTTAGATATTTAATTTTTTTTTTAATCTAAAAGTGTCTTTTTCGTAAAAATTTCCTCCTCTAGTACCACACGCAAAAGCTAACAAAACTGCTTCATCTGTCTCTGCAATAAGAGTATGAGACTCGAAGGGAGGATGCTCAATTAGTTCATTTTTTTCAATAATATCAATTCTAACTTTTTCTTTTAGGTTTCCTTCATCATCTACTGTTGCACGATAAAGTTTAAATCTTCCACTAATTATAAAAGTAAATTGAGTACTTTTTTTATGAAAGTGATTACCTCTTACAGCTCCCTTTTTAGAGGTAATAATAGAACAATGATCTTTGGGAGATTTAACAAATATATCTATAATCTCACCTCTATCATCTTTAAAAGAACTTTTTAATTTCATAAATACTTTTTTATTTTAAATTGATTTATATATTTATTGATAATATTTACAAACTCTTTTAAAAAAAAGTATGGAGAAGTTTAATAATTTTTTTAAAATTTATATTTTTAAGCTCAACATCAAAAATATTCTGATTTTATTACTCTTGATTTCATTATTTAAAAATGGAGCTTGGTATCATCCAGCTCTATGGAATATGTTAGAGATAGCAAAGAACCCTTTTGAAAATGTCTTTGGCTCAAATATTAATAAATATTATTTATATAGTAGTTGGCTTAGTCCATATTTGGCATATTTGTTAGGAATCAAAAGTAAATTATATTTTTTTATTTTCCATTTATTTCTCGCTATTTTATATTTAATTTTGACAATTAATCTGATTAAAAAAAATGTCAAAACAGAAAATCTCAAAAAATCATTAATAATTTTTTTCATTTTTCCTGTATCAATGACTAGTTTTTACTGGGTAGGTTATGACTCTTTAATTTTGTTATTAATGACACTTTCATTATATAATAATAGAAACTATCTTATAATTCTTTTATGTTCAGTTGGAATAGGACTGCAGCATTTTGAAATAGGAGTAGTTTCTATTTTCATAATATCAATTGCATCAATTCTTGAAAAAAGTTTTTATAAAGAGGTAAAAAAAATTAAAATTTCTTTTTTTTTCATAACTATTTTTATCATTGGTCTCTTATTAGGAAAAATCATTTTGTACAAAATTTATTCTACTGAGGGTTTTGTGGATGGAAGATTAAATTGGATAAGTGATGCATTGTTACACTTATTCTATAATTTTTATTTTAACTTTTATAATATTTTTTGGTTTGCTCTAGGGGCGGGTTGGTTAATAATAATACATTATTATTTTTATCAAAAAAAAAAATGGCCGTTTCTAATCTCATTATTTACATTAATTTTTGTTTTACCATTTGTAGATGACCACTCTAGAGTTTTTTCAGCATGTTCTTTTATGCTAATAATGATCTATATCATTTGCAACAATGAATTGCTGGACACTATATCAATTAATCAATTATCTTTATTTTTTTTAATTTGGGTGTTATTACCTTATAGCTGGGTTTGGCAAGGGGATTTGAGATCAACAATGTTTTTATATGATTTTGCATATCTCCTTGATCTTATTTTTGGAATATTCAATAATGAAATTGAAAGTAGTACAATATGGCCATTCGAAAGGTTTAAATAAATCTTTTAAAGATTTAACTAATATATTCTATTGACTTTTTCCAAACTTGCTCAGCTAGATCTTTATTATAACTTTCTTTACTACTTTTAATCTCTTTAAGCTTAAAAAAATACTTGCTATCAACATTTTCTAACTCATTACTTAAAGCCAAATAAAATGGTGATCTAGAAGCAGTCTCAGAACTTATTGCTAATAAATTTTTTAAGATATTTACTAAGGTTCTATAAAAGTTGTTATTATTGTTCCCAAAATTTGAATTTACAAAACCAGGATGTAAACAATTTGAGTTAACTTTTGTTTGAAATTTTTTTTTGAAGGAATAGGTAAATAAAATATTTAATAATTTTGATCTACAATAAGCCTTCCACCCATTGTAATTAATTTTGCACTCAAGATCATTTATATTTAGCTTATACCTCTTATGTGCATTTGAGGAGACATTTACAATTCTTGGATCTTTAGATTTTTCTAATTTTTCAATCAACCCTATTGACAAATGAAAATATGATAAATGATTTAAGGCGAATGTTTTTTCAATGCCATCACTAGTTAAATTACGTTTATCAAATATTGAACCTGCATTATTAATTAAAATATCTATGGAGGGTAATTTTATTAACTTTTTAATAAGTTTTTTTATTTCATTTTTTTCTGATAAATCACATTGAAAAAATTCTAAATTAATACTTTTAATTGAATTTAATACAGCATTTCCTTTAGAAGAATCTTTTCCTATTATAAAAACTTTATGATCTTTTTCGATTAATTTTTTAACTAGAGCCAAACCAATACCATCAGTTCCTCCAGTAACTATAATATTTTTTTTATTCATCTATAAACCCAATCTTCTAGACTGAAGTGAATTGAAATAAAAATCAATTTTTTTTCTAAAATTATTAAATTTTTTATTTCTAAACTCTTTGTTAATCTTATGAAAATTTTTTCTCTTAATTCTTGAGTCTTTAGTTAAATAAATTTTACCTTTATTTTTTTTAACAATTTCATCAATAGAATCTAAAACTTCAAAAATTCTATAATAAATTGGAAAATCAAAAACTAAAGTATAGCCTTGTTGTCCAAAAGATAGATTATAATTATTTTTTTTCATGGATTTTAGTACTGATACAAATGAATATATCTTATTTTCTTTAATAATTCTCAAAATCTCACTTATTGAATTTATTGAATTTTTCAAAGGAACTGAACATTGATAAGAAATAAAACCTTGATTTCCATATATAACATTCCAATTATTAATTTTATCAAGCGGATAGAAAAAATCATTAATATTTGTAATTTTTTTATATGCTCTAGGCAAAATGAAATAGATCTCATTTAATAGTTTAATAAAAAAACTATTCATTAACCAAGAAGGAAAAATATTAGGTAAATTAGTTATTAAAGATTTGCTATCACTAAAAAAAATATCTCTTTCCTTTTTTTTTGAAAAATAACCTCTAGTTAATATTGATCTTCCAAGATGTTTTTTTTTTGAAGAAGTATCAATCCATGCAACGTTGTAATCCCAATTTTTACTGTCATTTATACTCTTAAGAGTTTCTTTTAGATTTGAGTTTTTAATTGTTTCAGTAACAATTTTATGTGAATTTATCTTCTTTAATTTTATTTTACAAGAATAAATTATTCCTGTTAAACCCATGCCACCTAAAGTAAATTTAAAAATTTCGGAATTTTTTTTTTTGCTACAATCTATTATTTTTTTTTTATTATTGAGTAATTTTAATCCCAAAACAAAGTTACTAAAATTTCCATCTTTGTGATGGTTTTTTCCATGAACATCAGATGCAACCATCCCACCAATTGTAATCATTTTTGATCCAGGTGTTACAGGTAAAAACCAACCATTCTTTACAATAACATTCAAAATTTTTTTTATACTTATTCCACTTTCAACCTCTATAATTCCTTTTTGTTTATCAAAAGAGATTACTTTATCTAAATTGGTAGTTACTATTGTATTATTAGGTAGAATTGAACTATCACCATAAGATCTTCCCAAACCACGAGCAATACAATTTTTTTTAGCTCTAATTTTAAGTTGATTTAAATTTGTAGGGTAAGAAATATTTACTTCGGATAAAATATTCCTACCCCACCCTCTTATGTACTTTTTCATATTTAGATTGAATAAAATATTTTAAAACCTGAATTATTTTTTTAAAGTTAAAATAAAACCTGAAATAAGCCAGACTTTTCAAGTTACTAATATCTTTATTAGTCAAATTTTTATGTTTAAATGTTAAATTGTATTGATTAAAATTTTCAAGCTTTGTCTCTGTTATAATGTCACTAAATTCACTATATACGGGTGTGCCTGGATATGGTGTGAAAACACTAAACTGAGAATACAGACTTGGTAAATACTTTGAATACTCAATTGATTGTATCACTGTATCTCTAGTATCCTCAGGATTGCCTATAATAAACATTGTTTTTACTTTAATACCTGCAACTTCACATTTTTTTATTACTTTATATTGTTTGTCATGTTCAACGGTAAATCTTTTCATGTCTTTTAAAACAACATGATTGGCTGACTCAACACCAACATAAACAAGTTCAAGGCCAGCTTTTCTTAGTAAAGGTATCATTTCATCATCTAAATTATTTAAATGCGTTTCAACCATAAAAGTAATATTTAATTTTTGATCTATTACTTGTTTACAAAATTCAATAGTATGTTTTCTGTTTATTGAAAAAACTGGATCACGAAAAACGAATTTATTAGTTCCTAATTTTTTTTTCCAAAATTTGATTTCTTCAATGATATTTTCTACTGATCTTGCCCTTACTTTTCTTCCTTGTTGTAATGGATAAGTGCAATAAAAAAAACAAGAATATGGGCATCCTCTAGTCCCTAAAAGAGGAACTGCAATTTTTTGATTTAAACTAAAAAAGTCATTTCTTAAAGGATAGCTTTTTACATAATCTGCCCAATCTGGGTAAGGAAAATCATCTAGCGATACGGGTGAGTAAAAATCATTTATGAAGTCCTTATTTTTAAATAAATTATTTAAAAAATTCAAATTTAAATTATTACTTTTTTCAATATTATAAAAAAAAGTATCAGATTCATTTTTTACGACTATAGAATTTTCAGTCAAATACTTTTCTTTCATGATTGTAGCAAATATACCTGTCACAAAAATTTTTTTATGGCTTAATTTTAATAAAGTCTTTATTTCTGTCTCATGAGCTATAATTGATGATGGAAGAATTACAAAATCTGAATTTTCAATTTCTTTATCATTTATATTTCTAGTATAATGTACTGAATTACTTTTTTTTAAAATAGAACTTATAATCATTATTTCAATTGCTGGCATTCCAATATTTCCATCAACATAAACATTTAATAATCTTGAAAAAAGTGTATTTCCAAAATCATTACCTGTTCCATATCCTCCAGCTGTGTCTTTAATTAATCGGTGCCTTTTTTCTGGATAAACATCTAAAATAACAAATTTCATAATTATTAAATTTTATTTGTAAATTTTAAACTTTTAATGATTTTTGCAATTGATGTATATTTAATTCTTTTAAAAAATTTTTTTTTTATAAGAAATTTTGTTATATTCCAAGGTAATATCAACGCTGAGTCTGCATTTATATTATTTGTTTCCTTAATAATTTTGATGCCAGTCCCAGGAGCAAATTTATTTATTTTATGTTTAGATTTATCGACAATAAATTTTAAATCTTTGTCAGTAATTTCACAACAATTTAATAAGGTATTTCCTTTAGTTGCAGCTCCAACTCCAATTGTATATTGATGTTTTTTTATAAATTCCTTAACTTTTTGAATTATTAAAAATACCTTTTTTTTGAATATTTTGAATTCATTTAACGAAACTTTTCTTGGATTATAAAATTGATTTTTTTTTTTTAATTTTGATGCAAAAATTCGTAATGATCCCGACATATAATTAATCTTTTTTATTTTATAAACAAAAAAATTATTTTTTTTCAAAACTTTACAAATAGATTTTTCACTAAAATAATGTCTATGTTCATGGTAAATTGTATCAAATCCAACTTTTTCGATTAAAGAATTTAAATCAGGGACTTCTAAAATTAAATGTCCACCTTTTTTTAGAAGGATTTTAGCACCCTTTAAAAAATCATCACTATCATCAACATGATTAAATACATTTGCACCATAAATAATATCAGCCTTACCAAATTCTTTTGAAATTATTTTTGCTGTTGCTCTAGAAAAATAGTTAGTAAAGGTTTCAATTTTTTTTCTTTTTGAAATGTCAGTAATATTTTTTGACGGATCTACGCCTAAAATTTTTGCTTTGCTAAAATTATATATTTCTTTTAAAAAAGTACCATCATTACTTCCAGCCTCAACAACAAAACTTTTTTTATTTAATTTATGATTTCTAGTTAAATTATAAGCGATGTCCTTAAAGTGAGTTCTTGAAACAATAGAATTATCTGAAGTATAGGAATAATCATATTTCTCATATCTGATATATTTGGGAACGGGATAAATTGATGTCATATGAGAACATTTGCAAAATCCAACCACTAGAGGATATCTTTTTAATTTTTGAGCTTCTAATCTATTTTTTAAAAATGTATCAGCACAAGGATGATTACCCAGTGATAATTTATCAATAAATTTTTGATTACAAATGTTACATTTTTTTTTCATAGATACTATTAATTAAATATCTTCTAAATAAACTTAAAGATTTCTTATTGTAGTAAATATTATTTTTTTTAGATTTGATTGAATTAACATTAATATATTTTGATTTAAAAAAAATTTTAAAATTTTTTTTATTTTGTTTTTCATAATATTTATTAAATAATTTATAAATTTCAGACATCTTAATTAAATTCTTATTTCCATAATTTATTATAAAACTTTTTGGTATACTTGAAAATCTATAAATCAATTTTACGAAATGATTGACATCAGCATATCCTCTTTCATCAGAGGGATTACCAGTAAAAACATGAGATTTTTTTTTTTTAATAAACATTATTCTAAATAGAAAATTATGAAAATGATCTGAATTTACATATCTTTCGCTAATAAGGTTAAACGGTCTCCAAATTTGATAATATTCAAATAATCTTTTATTTTTTAAGATATATTTTTCACAATTAATTTTAGTTGATCCTATCATGTGATTTTTATCATAATATACGCTTGATGAAGATAAATAAATCAATTTTTTAATTTTTATATTTTTAATTATTTTTTTTAACCACAAAAATTCTTTTTTAAAATTATTTTCTGTAAAATTTTTTTTTATTATTCTTGGACTTGAAAAAAAAAAACACTTGTCCACTTCTTTAAAGGGTATATTTAATATTTTATTTTCTAAATCTAGTTTCTTAAAATTTTTTCCCGATCTACTAAAAAAAATAAAATTTTTTTTTTTTTTAAAAAATTTGTAAAATGCAGTACCTACTAAACCAGATGAACCTATAATTATATTATACTTCAAATTGAACCTTATAATTTATAAATCTTATTTTTTTTGTACCATTCAAAAGTTTGGTAAAATTTTTTATAAAATTTAGAATAATTTATTCCCAACCCATACTTTTTTAACTTATTATTGCTTCCATGAGTTTTAAGAATATCAGCTTTGTGCATTGCAATTAATTTTATTTTTACTTTGTAATTTTTATTAAAATCCTTCACAACGTCATAAATATTTACAGGATTATTCGAGCAAATATTAAAAACCTCATGTTTATTGAATTTTTTTTTAATTATTTTTTCAACTGCTTTAACGACATCACCTATGTAGGTAAAATCTCTCAAGTGATTTCCATAATTATTTAAGTAAAATATCCTGTTAGTCATATGAGCTTTAAACAACTTCAACATGAACATATCGGGTCTTCCCCACTCTCCAAAAACCGTAAAAAATCTCAATCCTGTGAAGTTTATTTTATCAATTTTTTGATGCATTTCAGCTATTTCCTCATTTAGTTTTTTACTGACTGCATAAATATTTTTTGGATTAAGTTTTTCAGTTTCCTCTAATGGAAAATTTATATTTTCCCCATAAACAGAACTAGACGATGCATATACAAATCTTTTGATATTATTTTTTTTTGCTAACTCAACAAGATTTAAAAAGCCCAAAATATTAACGTCTATATACTTTGATGGATTTTCAAGAGAATAACGTACCCCAGCTTGTGCAGCTAAATTTAATATAATGTCTATTTTAGTTTTTTTAAAAAAAAAATTTAATTTCTTATAATTGTTAATATCAATTTTCTTAAATATAAATTTTTTATTATTTTTTAATATGTTTAATCTACGTTTTTTTAGAGAGGTTGAATAATAATTATCAAAATTATCGATACCGTAAACTTTATGTTTTTTTTTAAGTAAATGATAAGCCAAATTGAAACCAATAAAACCTGCAACACCTGTGATTAAAATTTTCATAATTTTGAAATATTTTTAAGAAATTTGTATATAAAAATCATCAATACTAAAATTCTATTTTGTCCATTATCTAGTCTAATTCTTATTTCCTCAATAAAATGATCAAAAAAATTAATTTGACTTGAATATCCTCCTCTTCTAAAGATGCCAAATAACTCATTTTTTTTTGTGCCCACACCTTTAAGTTTTTCTTTAACTATCATTCTAAAAAAATAATCGTAATCAGATGAATATTTATATTTGAGATTATATAGTCCTACTTTTTTAGCTGAATCTTTTTTGATAAAAAATCCTGTTGAATGACTCGAGTAAAAACCCCAACTCCAAAAAATCTTGTAAGGTTTAAAGCCATATAAAATTCCCCAATGTTTTTTAACAGCTCCAAATATAAAGTCTTTAGTTGGATATTTAGTAATATAATTATTTAACAGAACTAAAGCTTCATCAGTATAAATGTCATCTGAATTTAAAAAACCAATATAATCTCCTTTTGCAAGCATCATTCCGTTATTGAAAGCATCGTAAATTCCATTATCTTTTTTTGAACACCAATAGTCAATTTTATCCTCGTATTTCTTAATTATATTCAAAGTGTTATCAGTTGAGCAGCCATCTAAAATTATATGTTCATAATTATTGTATTTTTGTTTATGAAGGCTTTGAAGACATTCCTCTAAATATTTTTCATTATTTAATACTACTGTTATTATCGTTATGAGAGGCATATTTTTTTCTGACTTTTTATAGATATTTCTTAACCTTAAACCACCTTCGGAAAAAACTCCGGATAATTTCTCAATTGATTCAAATTTTTCACTCATAAACTAGCAAATTTTCTATTACATCTAAATAATCATTTTTTGGAAACCATTTAATATTGTTTTTTAATTTTATAATATTTGAATAATTTTCTTCAATTTCAAATTTTCTAAAAATTTTTTTGTCTATTACCGTATAATTTTTCCAATTAAGACCAAGTTGTTTAAAAGAATTTTTTATTATTTCATTTAAGGAAACTGTCTTGCCAGTAGCAATTATATAATCATCAATTTTTTTTGAATTTAAAATTTTCTGACAACCGGTCATATACTCTGGCCCCCATCCCCAATCTCTTTTAATCTTTATATTTCCAATTTTAAGTCTCAATTTCTTATTTTTTTTAATTTTTATGGCATGATCTATAATCTTTTTAAAAACAAAATTCTTAGATCTTAACGGTGACTCATGGTTGAATAAAATTGCAGTGCAAACAGGAATTTTATAAATTGATCTGTACGATTTGACAATTTCGTAACCAATTAATTTAGACATACCATATGGACTTACAGGTTTTTTTTGACTTTTTTCGTTAATTCTCTTTTTACCATTAGCATTACCAAAAATTTCACTGCTTCCTGCATATAAAAATTTCGATTTATTCCCTTTTTGATGAACTATAAAATCAAGAATATTTTTTAATGGTGCAATCTGACTTTCATAAGTCAAAATTCTATTTGAAAATGAGTCTCCTACACTTGATTGTCCAGCTAAAAAATAAATTTCTTTAAAATTTTTTTTTAATAATTTTTTAATCTTGATATGACTAAAATCAGTAAAATTGAATAATTTAATTTTTTTTAAGATGCCTAATTTACTTAAGTTAATATAGTTTTTTTTTCGACTTATACCATAAACAGAATATTTTTTTTCGATTAGTTTTTTTGCCAAGTACGACCCGTCTTGCCCATTAATTCCAAAAATCAAAGCATTTTTTTTCATATTAAATTAAAGTTTTGTATACAGATGCTGTTTTGTCAGCACATTTTTTCCATGAAAATTTCTTTGATCTTTGAAATCCTTTATTAATTATTAATTTTCTTAAAGAAATGTCTGATGAAATTTTATTAATACAATGACTAAGATTTTCAACTGAATTATTTTCGAAAGACAAAGCGGCATCACCGTAAACTTCAGGTAAACAACTTGAATCGCTAGAAATTACTGGACAACCACACGACATTGCCTCAAGAATTGGCAAACCAAAACCCTCATAAGTTGATGTATAAATAAGGGCTACTGATTGTTTATACAAAGAAACTAATATTTCATCAGATCCTTGAATATTCTTAACTTTATTAGGATCTACATTCATCTCTATTATATGATCTATTTCCTCTTTTAAAAATTCTCCTCCACCAAAACAAATTATTTCAAAGTTTTTCATAATTTCAGGCAATTTTGAAAAGGATTTAATCAATAGTTTAAAATTTTTATATCTTTTTCTTGATCCAACAAACAAAAAAAAGGGATTTTCCATCTTGATTGTTATATTTTGATTTTGGTCAATAAAACTTGCTAAATGTGTTACTGAAATTTTTTCTTCTTCAATATTATAATACTCTATCAAATCTTTTTTTGTATTTTCTGA
>CESW01048280.1_pt1 | contig 14633 bp, 13 predicted proteins | sample 531171 | NCBI WGS metagenome assembly CESW01 (sample SAMEA2621859, study PRJEB7988) | marine metagenome | biome: marine biome (ENVO:00000447); feature: surface water layer (ENVO:00002042); material: "saline water (ENVO:00002010), including plankton (ENVO:xxxxxxxx)" | depth 5 m
CCTCACACGGTAAGCCTATATATTTTTCCAATGATAGAATAGGAAAGGATTTAGGTGGCATGTCTTATGGTAAAATATCTGCCAGCCTAGGAAGATTATCTAGCGCCCAGCATATTGTTAGAAAAAAAACTTGCAACAAAACACTAACTCAATTAAAAACCTTAGTCCTTGATCATAATACAATGTTAGTAAAAGGCTACAAGCAATGAAAATATCAGTAAGAATGGAAGGTGGTTTAGGTGATCACTTATTGGCCAATAGATTTATTCCTGCAATTAAAGAGCAGTGGCCTGGCTGTAAGATTGATTTATGGTCTGACACAGAGGGAAATAAATTTCAATCAGATGTCCTTAAAAAAATGTGGCCATCTCACTTTAATGATATTTTTGTTCTAGAAGAAAAAAGGTACAAAAGCCTTAAGATTAGATCTTCTAATTTTCCAGAAGAAGATTACCGAGGGTCAATCAAAAACGTAAAACCGACAGACCTTAAATTAATGGAGGGTGCTTACGATAAATTCTATGACCTTCATATTGATTCTCTGGATTGGATGAATTATGACTTTGATTGGTTTAAACACTTTCAAGTTTTTCCTACTCCAGAAAACAAAGGGAGAATGTTTTATCCCAACGCAATGTTTCCAAATAAATTTATTTTAGCACACCTTTATGCAAGAGACGGAGCAGACTCAAACATGGAAGACTGGTATATAGAAAAACTCGTCAAAAATATTACGCAAGAGTTTGATGTGATAATTTTATATAACGAAGAGTCAGAACATAAGTATAAAAAGCTGATGTCTCAAAAAATCGACAGGCTTCACTTTATGGACGAAACGGTAATTTCTATTTTTGATATTTCCTCAAGATGTACAGCAATGCTTGCTATTGACTCAGGAATTAGATATATTCCATACCACTACGGAAAGCCAGTTTTTACATTTTCTAAATATTGTACTCAATATGGAGTTGTTCAATATTCATACCTAATCAGGTGGTTACTTAATGATAGATATGTACTACCACTACATTATGATATAAGCGGAGCATCAACTATGCTAAAAAACTGTTTAAGAAATCCGGCCTACAGATTATACCCACACCTCTTGGATAATATCGAAAAGCTGGTGGCACAAAGAGATATTACTGAATATATTACAGAATGAAAACAGCATTACTTTTTAGCGGAAAACTAGGAGATTGGGAAGATTCTTCTATGTCAATCATGGAGAATATTATTTGGCCCTTAAAACCAGACATTTTCGTTACAACATGGGATGATCAGCCGTCTTACGATTTTTGTAAATATTACAACCCTGTCAAACGAAATATCTTAAATTTTAATCAAGTAATGAAAGTAATTAGTTCCATCGACAAACTAGATTATGATCCAAATCCAGGATTAATACCTATGCTAGCAGGACTAAAAGCCTGCCACACATTATATTATAATTACAAACTACTTAAAAAACTAGATTATGATTTAGTAATTAGATTACGCCCAGATGTACAAGTTCTTGAGCCAATTAAAATTCACGAAAAAAATGATTGTGCAAAAAATAAATTAATCAGGCTACCCTTATTTGAAAGCGAAAATATTTATAACCATGAAGAAGAGTTAAAAAAAGAATTTAGTTTTAGTTTTGTTTACGAAAAACAATCTTTACCCAATCAAATTAACGACCAATTTGCCATCGGACATCCAGACCAAATGGATAAATATTTTAATTGCCTATCTTTTTTAAGACAAGCCATTAAAATAATGTGGGAAGATGGATATCCAGAATATATGATAAAGGTTCCCGAATCAGTCATGACATTTTGTCTTAATTTACAAAACTGCAAGTATAAGCAATTAACTGGAACTAATTCTTTTGGAAATATAAAAACTATATTATGCAAAGATGGAAAAAAATGGAGAAACAAGGGTCATAATTCAGTAGAAGCAAAGTGAAAATATTTTTTCCAGATATACATATAACTTTGACAAAAAACTTAAGCTTATCGTTCCAAGAGTTGGGCCATCAAATAGTTATTCCATCAAAGGAATACGAAGTAAAATATTTCCCTCCTCAGAATTGGGTGTGGAACAATTCTCATGATAAAAAATCAATACAGAAGTACGGTTTTGCCACGAACTCTCTTTTTGTAAGTAATAAAGAGTTACTAGAACTAAAACCCGAAGTTATTTTTGTGAGTGCGTTCGAAAATCAATTTGAGGTTATTAATTCAATATGGTCAGAAGCGCAAAAATGGGGAGCTAAGCTCGCATTCTATAGCGGTAATGATTATTGGGAAAGTGCTTATCCTTGGGACATAATAAAAAACTATATGCCCGCAGATCAACTAGGCGCAAGCTTATGCGAAAAATACAAAAAGCATTATTTTCACTATAGACCATGGATAGACTACAAAATGTTTAACTTTGAGGGCGTATCGGATAACAAAAAAATAGGAACATATATATGCGACTATAAAAATAATTTTCCACGAGATTTCGATTGTTATCAGCAAGTATTAAAAAAACACAATGTAGAATACATATTATGCGAGAAAGAAACTAAACAAAAAACTGCAGAAATAATGAATGAAACATCGTGCACTCTACATATAAAAAGATTAGAAGGTTATGGCTTTGCAATAATAGAAAGCATGGCTAAAGGTAGACCTGTATTTTTCTGGGAACCTCAAGTCGCTGGCAAGAGTTACTTAAAATGGCTAAAAAAAGGCATTACGGGATTTATATTTAAAAACCTAGAGGATTATCTAAAAAGACAAGCTTTATTTCAAACAGATAAAGATTTCAGAAATGAGTCTCAAATCAAATGTGCAAAAGAAATAAGAAAAATTATAAATAATGAAGAGCAAAATTTAAAACTAAACAATTTTTTACATAATCTAGTATGAAATTAAATGATTTATTTGATTGTGTTTACTATATTAATTTAAGCAAACGTATTGATAGAAAAAATAAATTTTGGCAATTAAATAAAAATATCCTAGACATAAATCGAACAATAAGAATTTCTGCGTTCGATGGATCAAATCAAAAAAGTAATACTGATTTCGCATCAATCATTAACGCAAGAACAGCAATATCACTAAGTTATGTTAAACCATTCTTGCATGCATTAAAAAACAATTTTAATGAGATATTGATTTTTGAAGATGACGCAGAACCTTTCTTTGCAGATGCATCTTTAGTTAACAAATATTTAGTCAATGCAAACGAATTAAATTACGAAATTATGTTCTTAGGTGGTACAATACAATCCCCCCTTGGCAGAGCTTCTCAAAATCTATTTAATTTAAAAGGTAATATTCTAGCCACTCAAGCAGTATGCTTTAATAATAGAAATAGTATTTTTAATCAATTCAATGAATTTCCAACAGACTTTAAAAGTATGAAAAAATTTTTGTTATCAAATAACGGGTGTTGTATGGATACAATTATAGGAGAGAAATTAACACAACAAAGAGCTTCATTTATAACAGACAAATTATTATTCGGTCAATACGAAAGCTTTTCCGATATTGAAGCTCAAATAACATCTTATAACGAAGATATGATAAATAGATTTTCCAAGTTTGCATTAAATGAAATTTAATAAACAAAGAATAATATCATTATCATATGAATATATAAAAGACCTACGAAAAGAAGGATTTAATTGCATAAAATATGGTCAATCAGAAGATGACCCTTTAGTAATAACTAATTATTTACAAAATTTATTTATAGTTAACTTATGGTTCTTAACTCACTTCTTAATTAGTGACCTATACCCCAAAAACAAACAAGTAAAAGTTTTTGCAGTAGGAACAGATTTTTGTGTTCAAGAAAATAATAATGGTATTTTTATCAACTTGAACAATGGTAGCCATCAACTACCACTAGGTTACAATAATTTCTCATTACCGAACCATCACATACCAAAGAATATAAAAAAAATCTATTGCTGTAATTGCAATGTAAAAAAAGAAAATAACCTATTCTCTTATCTACCAATAGGGATACTTAAACATAATATATCTTTCCTTTGCAGTACTATAAAAGAAAATCGAAATCTTGAAGATAAAAAAAAATTATTGTATATAAACTTCAGATATGATCACCACTATAACAACGGCCCAATGTCAGAGAGAAAACATATATATCCACATTTTAAAAAATTTAATTGGGCTACATGTAAAGAAGTAGTTAATTCTAAAACCTCAGAAGAGAATCACTCAGAATTCTATAGAGATGTTTCTCTATCGACATACACCCTTAGTCCCGAAGGAATGGGAATAGATTGTTACAGAACATGGGAAGCTATTTCTTTATACTCTATACCCATAGTAAAAAGAAGTAACTTTACAGAAAGGTTAAATGAATCAAATTTACCAATATTAATTGTAGATCAATACAAAGATATAACAAAAAATTTACTAATATCAAATGCAGATAAAATAAAAAGCAAATTTAACACAGAACTATGTTTCAATAAATACTGGAAAAATATAATAAAAAATGATTAAATTAATTATATTTGATTTAGATGGAGTATTAGTTGACTCAAAAAAACTTCATTTTGATGCGCTGGACAAAGCTTTGTCTTTGATTGGCGAAGAGTACAGAATTAGTTATCAAGATCACCTAACTTCGTATGATGGTCTATCAACCAGTAAAAAATTAAAAATGCTATGCGAAACAAAAGATTTTCCAATAAATGAAATAGATAATACGTGGAAGGCTAAACAAAAAATTACGCTAAAAATAATAGATGATTTTACAGTTGATAAAAGGATACAAAATATATTCAAAGAATTAAAATCAGAAGGATTTACTATTGCTTGTGCAACGAACTCTATTAGAGAAACAGCAAAACTTCAACTTATCAGAAAAGGCTTTATGGAGTATATAGATTTTTTATATTCAAATCAAGATGTAAATAATCCGAAACCAAATGCCGAAATATACATGAGATGCATGATAAAGGCTGGAGTAAGTCCAGATCAAACAGTCATAATAGAAGACTCTCATATAGGTCGAAAAGGAGCCATAAGAAGTGGTGGCGTATTGTGCGCTGTAGAAAATCCAGATGATTTGTCTTACAATAAGATTAAAAAAACAATTTCAAATGCACACAAAAACACCAAAAAACCAAAATGGAGCTCAGATAAAATGAATGTTTTAATTCCCATGGCAGGCGCAGGATCTAGATTTGAACAGGCTGGATATACTTTCCCTAAACCACTAATAGATGTTAATGGTAAACCAATGATTCAAAGAGTTGTAGAAAATATTAATATTGATGCAACACACATTTTTATAGTTCAAAAATCTCATTACGAAAAATATTCCTTGCATCATACTTTAAACTTAATATCCCCAGGATGTAAAATTGTTCAAGTAGACGGAGTAACAGAAGGTGCGGCATGCACCACACTTCTCGCTAAAGAATATATCAATAATAACGATCCGCTTGTTTTAGCTAACTCAGACCAATATGTAGACTGGGATAGCAGTCAATACATGTACTCTTGCATGACAGATGATATTGACGGATCTATACTCACCTTTAATTCGACACACCCCAAATGGAGTTATGCAAAAACGAACGATCAAAATTTTGTTACTGAAGTTGCAGAAAAAAAACCCATCAGTGAAAATGCGACTGTAGGAATTTATTTCTGGAAAAAAGGAAAAGATTATGTTGAGTGTGCAGAATCTATGATAGAAAAAAATATCAGAGTTAATAATGAATTTTACGTTTGTCCAGTTTATAACGAAGCTATTTTAAAACATGCTAAAATTAAAACATTTCATATAGAAAAAATGTGGGGATTAGGAACACCAGAAGACTTAGATACTTTTCTAAAGCATGATATTTATAGCTCATAGAGGTAACACCGATGGTCCTCGCCCAGAAAAAGAAAACAAGCAGGACTACATTTTAGATGCAATACAAAAAGGATATGATGTAGAAATTGATATTTGGGCAGACAAAAAACTTTGGCTTGGACATGACAAACCTCAATATAAAGTTGATTTAAAATTTCTAACAAAAAATTTTAATAAGTTATGGATTCACTGTAAAAATCTAGAAGCTATAGATATACTATCTGAGTTTAGCTTATTTAACTTCTTTTGGCATCAAAATGATGACTTTACATTAACATCAAAAAATTTCGTATGGACTTATCCGGGAAAAAGTGTTTGCAACAAAAGTGTTCTCGTTCTGGATAACGCCCGACAATATTCAGGTCAATCATGCTTTGGTCTCTGCTCAGATTACTTGGTATGAATGAAACAGATCGCCTGTTTCTAAATTATTTAGATCACGATTTGTATATAAGCCCCTATCATAGGTGGCTATATAAATTTAATAAATGCCTCCTTAAAAGAACACTTGATTTTGAAAACAAAATTTCAATTATAATTCAAGGCTCGCTTCATCCTAGATCAATAAAAACCATACCATATTATTTGAGATACGGACAGGTAGTTGTTAGCTGTTGGGACTCTGATGATTTATCTCTTCTTGAAGAATACAAGAACCATATAAAAATTGTTGTGAACAAATATTCCGATGTCCCCAAAAGCCCAAGAAAAGGTGGAACGCAAGCGCCATGGATATATCAACACTTTACCACCTTAAACGGAATAAAAGAATCTTCAGGATATTTTTGTATTAAGGTTCGTTCAGATGAAAGCTATCCAGTGCTAGATCCAATCATAAATATACTAAAGCATAATAGAGACAACAAAGATAAAGATACTCAATTATACCAATATTTTAAAATAGTGACATCTAACATATATTTCAGATTTGATAAAGAAAATAAATTTCATCCATCAGATCATGTAATTGCTGGACAAAAAAGTAGAATGCAAGACATATTTACTAGAGGTTTAGAATTATGCCAACAAAAAGGAGCCGCTAGGTTTCCAGAGCAACTTATTTGCAGAGCGATTATAGAAACTTATTATGATCCAATCAAAAAACAAACAGATTTTTTAAATGAAAAAGAGTCTAAATCTTTAATGAAAAAACATTTTGATATAATAAGAATACGCGATCTACCCAATCATATATGGACATCAAGTTATAGAAAATATGACCCACTTTATAACGAAGAAGGTTGGTGTAATCATATAGATTTAATTTAGTTGATAAACATTAATTCTTTGTTATAATCTCGTATAACCTAGAATAAAAATGTCAATATCATTATACAAACCAAATAGTAAGAATACAGGCTGCGCCTTCAATTTTTCTATAGGACAAAATAAAAATAAAGAGCCTGTAGTTTATGTTAATGCAATTCAACAGTATAGCTGGGATGAAAAAAATAGAAGTGGAAGCTTTTCTAATAATGCAAGCGATCCAGACAAAAAGATTAGTTTGAAATTTACTGAATTTGAAATAGGTGGAATAATAAGCGCATTCAATAATAGAAATGAATATTCATCCTTTCACTCTTTTGAAGACAACAAGACGTCAATCAAATTCGCCCCATGGGACAAGAAGACAAAAATTAAAGTAGGTGATCAAGAAAAATATGTAGTACTTCCAGCTTTTGGTGTTACTTTTACAAGAAATGGAAATCAAACTTTCAGAATTCCAATAGAACCTGGAGAAGTTGAGAATTTGAAAGAATTTTTCAAACATTATCTAAGCAATCTATATGACCACAGAAGGCTTGAAGAACATAAAAAACTACAAGACTATAAATCAAAAACTACAGACAGAGGAGTTTCTTACCTTCCAGGCAGCGTTGGCATTTTGCAAAATGTTTTTGATCTTGTTTCGCAAGAAACTTCGCAAACAAGCGTATCCGAAGAAGAGGTAGCAGATCATATTTCTGATGAAGCTCCTTTTTAATGAAAAAGAAAAAAGTATTAATCCACAGTAATCACTGTAAGGCTTATACGGGCTTCGGCAAGCACACAAAAAATATATTATTATATTTACAAAAAACAGGTAAGTACGATTTAGTAGAGTTTTCTAATGGTATAAAATGGGGAGATCCATCTTTACAAAATTTACCATGGAAATGTGAGGGCTCATTACCAAATAGCCCATCTCTTCTCAAGAAACTAAACGAAGATCCAAGCTTGGCGAGAAGCGCCAGCTATGGAGCTTATAGTATTGATAAAATTATAGAAAGAGAAAAACCAGATTTATATATAGGAATAGAAGATATCTGGGCCTTCTCTGGATATACAGACAAAAAGTGGTGGAACAAAATAAACTGCATGATATGGACCACATTAGATAGCCTTCCAATATTACCAGAAGCAGAAAAGTCTGCCCACAAGATTCAACATTACTATACTTGGGCTTCTTTTGCGCAAAAATCTTTAAATAAAATAGGCCATAAACATGTAAAAACCTTACACGGCGCCTTAGACACTAAAAATTTTAAAAGATTAAGCGACGAAGAAAGGTTGAGAATGAGGACTTATTTTAAAACTCAAGATGACTTTGTAATAGGATTTGTTTTTAGAAATCAACTAAGAAAAAGTGTTCCTAATTTACTCGAGGGTTTTAAGATTTTTTGCAGTCAAAATCCAGAGTGTTCTGCAAAGTTATTATTACATACTAGCTGGAGTGAAGGTTGGGATATACCAAGATTAATCAAAGAAAAAGGTATTGATCCGAGTAGAGTACTAACAACATATGTGTGCGAAAAATGTAAAAGTTTTGAAATTAAAAAATTTACTACAGAAAAAGAAGATTGCTCATTTTGTGGTGCCAAAAAATCACAAAAAACTACTAGCACTAAACTTGGTGTCAGTGAAACTCAGCTTAATCAAATTTATAATAATATGGATGTATACTGCCATCCATTTACTAGTGGCGGACAAGAGATTCCTATACAAGAAGCAAAACTCACAGAGCTAATAACCTTAGTAACAAATTATAGCTGCGGAGAAGACTGCTGTACAGATGAAGCCGCTGGTTTCGGACTAAGTTGGACTGAATACAGAGAACCTGGAACTCAATTTATTAAAGCTAGCACAAGCCCAGATAGCATAGCTAGTCAACTTAGAAAAGTTTTTAAAATGAAAAAAGAGAAGCGCTCTGAAATGGGTAAACAAGCACGAGAATTTGTTATTAAAAATTACAGTATAGAAGCAGTGGGCGCTCAATTAGAAAAAATTATCGACGATATGCCTAAACCAGATTGGGATTTTGATTTTACATCTAATCCCAAGAATCCAGATTACAATCCTCCGGAAATCGAAAGTGATTCTGCATGGATAAAAGATATATATAAAAATATACTTGATATGGAAATTATAGATTCAGATGAAGGACACAAACATTGGTTAAAAAGATTAAATGATGATATGTCTAGACAAGATGTTTTAAAATATTTCAAACAAGTTGCCACTAAAGAGAATGATAAAAGTAAAAAAATAGACTTTGCAGAACTTCTTGATAAAAATGATGAAGGAAAAAGAATTTTAATATCTATGCCTCAAAGCATAGGAGATATATATCTTTGCACATCTTTATTTAAAAATATGAAAGAATTATATCCAGAATATAATATTTATTTTGCAACAAAACCAGAATACTTTGACATACTTGATGGCAATCCATACTTACATAAAGTTATTCCTTATGATAAAAACCTAGATAACTTAACAGCAATGGAGGGACAAGCCAATCATAAAGGTTTTTTCGAAATTGCATTCTTACCTTTTATAGGAACTCAAAGAATGTTAAATTATATTCATAACGGAAAAGATAAAATACAATTTGATATATGCACTTAATAGAACAGTACGCTTTATCTTGTGGGGTAAAAATCGATAAACCTTTAATTGAAACTCTTTTCTTTCCAGTAGAATGTGAAAAGTATATTACTTTACATGCAAGCAGTGGTATGGAATCTAAAAATTATGATTACTTTAGTGATGTCATTGAAATTATAAATCCTTATTTAGAAAAAAATAATATCAGTATTATACAAATTGGAGCAAAAGAAGACGCCAAGCTTCGCAACTGTATTCATTACAACGGCTCAACTTCAATTAGACAATCAGCATATCTTATTGAAAATGCAATGCTTCATCTAGGCAACGACTCATTTAGCGCACATGTTGCATCTGGTTTTAACAAAAAAATTGTTTGTTTGTACAGCATTTTATATAAAGAATGTTGTGGTCCATATTGGGGAGATAAAAAAGACCACGTTTTACTTGAATCAGATAGAGGCGGACAAAAACCATCTTTCTCAAGTAAAGAATCGCCAAAAACAGTAAACTTTATAGATCCAGAAGAAATCGCTTGCGGGGTTTTGGATTTATTAAACATAAAGCATGATGCCGATAAAATAGAAACAATTCACATAGGCAGTCAATATCAAAAAGAAAATATATCTGTTGTACCCAATCATATCATGCCCAAGTCTTTCGCTAAAGGTCAGCCAGTCAATATTTGGGGTCACGAATGCTTTGATGAACAGAATATAGCTAAATGGGCATACAGCAGAAAGTGCAACATCTTTCTTGATAAACCCATGAAACTAAAATATCTACAAGTTATTAAAGATAATATTCATTACATAAATTATTATGTATCAGAAAATGATGAAACTAAATACTTTGAATCATTACAAAAGTTGGGTATAAAATTTAATTTATTAAGCAAAGATAAACAAAACATTAATAATATAAGATTAAAGTTTTTTGATTGGAATGTTAGATTAATTGAAACAAAAACGAAAAAAGATCTTGACAATCCAGAGAAAATATGCGATAATTCTCGTTATAAATGTTCAACAAAGATAGTATCAGGAGGTCAAGTTTTCAACAGCAAAGCTGCATGGAAATTCAATCAGCCAGGAAATCACGATCAAGTAATTGATTGTGAAGAGTTTTGGGAAGACCTTGATATGCTTAGAATTTATAACCAAAAATAATTATGGCAAAAACAAAAACAACAGCAGATAACTCAGTAACTTTCGATTCGGTATTAGAATCCGCAGAAATAACAAACAAGGCAATTGAATACGCAAAAAACTATAAAGATGGGCCTGGTAAATTTAAAAGAAATTCATTTGGATTACTTGACAATGTCGATTATCATTTTAATGATGACGGATCAGTAAATTGGAGATCCATGATTGAAGACGAGCATCTTTTTCCCAACAAAGGATGGTTTACTTTAAGAGGTAAAGACATGCCTAGGTCCGTCAAAGGCCTTCAAGATTATCAACTTTTAATTAAACTAAGCGGTATCAAAGAACTTGCAAGACTAAGAGGATTTAAAGATGTAAGATATGATATTGTTAAATGCGAAATGGATCATGTAGCAGTAAGCTGCTCAATTGTTTTTCTTCCCAACTACGAAACAAATGGAGAGCCTGTAATCTTCCAAGATATGGCTAACGCTACATTAGAAAATACAAGTAGTTTTGCAACAAAGTTTTTAGAAACTATTGCTTGTAACAGAGCTTTTGTTCGCTGTGTAAGAAATTTTCTTAATGTTCACATTGTGGGTGATGATGAAATTGACAAGTCTAACAATAAAACTTCTGCAGTTCAAAATAATATTTCTCCAACACTTACTCCATCAACTATGATAGAAAATTTAGCAAAAGAAAAATTAAATTGTGCAAGTTTTGAAGAATTTAAAGTTTATCTTAGAGATTGGTGGAAAGATGGAAAATACAAAAATGATTCTGTAAAAGAATGGAATGACTTCTCAGATATTCCTGCTACCCAATCCAGAATATTAATGAAAGTTATGAACGACTAGATCTTCTTTCTAGGCTTTCTAGTCTTTTTTCTAAAAATTCTATTTTCTTTTGTTGTTCTTGAATTGCTCCCACAAGAAGAGCATTTACTTTTTCGTATTTAATTGCTTTGTATCCGTCTTTTCTGGTTTCTACTATTTCCGGAGCTACCTCTTCAACCTGTTGAGCAATCAAGCCAATATCGTGTCCAGTATATGTTGATTGATTATCATTCCAATTAAATTCTATTGCGTCTAAAGACATAACCTTAGACAAAGGTTCATCTATTAAAGTTATATCATCTTTTAATCTTTTGTCCGAAGCGTAAAAGGCAATTACATCACCTTCAACATAAAGATTACAAACTTGATTAGAATTAGGCGCTGGCCCTATATATAAATCGTATTCCGACTGACTACTACCAACTCCTTGAGCTATACGTACCTGACTATCTTGATCCATATCATTTTTTAAATCAATAAAGGCAAATTGCACTGTCCCTGGACCAACTTCAATATTCGAAGTAGAAACAAGTCTTTGTTCGGCTAAAACATCTCCTTTGGCTAAAACATCTCCTTTGGCTAAAACATCTCCATATACAACCATTCCATTATGACATCCCACATTAAAAGAATTGTCCTCAATATCAGTATATCCACTTAAGCCCATGTAATCTCCAATAACATGCGCATTATATTTTCCGCTTATTAAATTGTTTGCACCATTTATTATAGAACATCTTTGACTATTTATGATTTCTCCAGCAACACCAGCTCCTATAAAATTATTTTGAGCGTAATAATTAGTAAACTTAGGGCTATCACTAGGTTGAGCTGGATTAAAATCAGTTGTTCCAGGAGCGTTAACAGGTGTAATATCTGGTGCAGTATCTGATGGATGATTTGTCATGATAATTCGTATAAAAGTTGCCAGTTGTAAGAAGATGCATTTCGATCGGCATTATAATCTGTTAATCTTAAATAGTAATATCTTCCAACTCCATTTTCTTCTGATGCATTAGTACAAACCAATATCCAGTTATTACCATAATATAGACTATTAAAAACCACAGCCTTATTGCTAGTTATAGTCACACCATCAGCATCAATTTGCCCTCCAGAGGTTTCAATTGTTTGTGTGTGTATGTTGCCAGGACCCGGAAAAAATACCCAACCAAGATGATTTGATGTGCCATGCACTTGAACATTTAACCACATCCATCCATCCCACCTATCATCTTCAGATACAAAAATTTTATCACTTTGTTCTGGAACATATATATATCCAAAATTTAATGTATAAATCCAAAATCCAGAGTTTAAACCTTGTAATGATGATATAACTTTAAAGTAATACATTGTGTGAGCGCCATTAGGATTATAGGTTGCATGAGATTCTCCAAATTCAGCTATAGTTCTACTTTGTACGGGAATTTCATTTCCTGCTTCATAATTCCAAGTATTATTTGAGTTATTATAATAATCTAATAAATCTAGATTTTGTGTTACATATGAATAGTAATCTTCTTCCGGCCCATCAACTAGATAAGAAATCCAAAATAAGTTACTCCAAGAAGATATCGACCCATTTGTTGGAAAATTAGTATCATAAGCAATTCCGTTATCTAATAATCGAGTAATTCCTTTTCCTTTACCAAAAGATCCTGTTGCCAGTATTGAATTATCTGGATCATATATAATTTCTTGAAAATTATTACCATTAATTGTTATATCTTCTGGCCCGAAAAATATTTCATTTTCAAATCCATTCACTATTGATTGATTTGTTCCTCCATCTATAGTGTTTTTTACTCCAGCTCCAATAAAATTAGCTCCAGCATTGCCCGATTCTAAATTGGGCATTTCATTATTATATCCAGCAACAATAGCAGAAAAATTATCTCCTAGATTATTATCAAAACCGCCACCTATAAAAGAAAATCTTCCACTTATATTATTATTTCCTCCTCCAACAATAGAAGATGCTATTCCATCTCTATCTACTTGAGATCCTGTTATGAAGTTATTATATCCACCTCCAATAAATTTTGAATTCGTTCCATCTATTGAATCAAACCCTATAGTTGGATCATCAACTCCATTAATAGTTAATGATCCTTTAATTTCTATTCGATTCTCTAGCCCATCAAACCTAATAAAAGAATTTTCTCCTCCAACATCAAATTGAGGATTTGGAGGGTTTCCGATATTACCCAAGAAAAATCCAGTGACACCATTTCCAAATTCTTTTCCAACTGTTTTTATTAATCCGCCATGCCCAACAAATTCAGTTCCATCCAATGTGTCTCCTTGGCCCATTGTAAGGGTGTGAGTTATAACAGCATCTTTTGCTAATAGTAAATCAGTTGCAACACTCTCAAATTCACCGCCAAAAGATTCCCATTTTCCCGCAGCCTCATCGTTTGTAAAGCTTGCGCTTGATTCATGTGTTTCTTGTGCCATCCAATATTTAGAAGTTCCATCGTCATAAAAAACAACATCTCCTCTATCAGATGTTTCTGTTGCTCCTGTATATATTTTATCGGGTGCCCATAAACCTCTAAAAACAACCCCAACTCCCTTATTACCTCTTGCTCCTTCGATTCCTTGTTCAGATATAGAAAACGTTTGTTGTTTTATTATGGTTCCTTCTTGGCCTACGCTATTTTTAAATGTTATTGTATATGTAATTGTTGCAGATTGACCACCAAAAGAGTTAAAATTATGAGATTCAACAACACAATGCTTCTCGTTTGCGCCCGTGCTTTTACCAATACCTCCAATAGTAACTCCATTATTGTTGGTTGAGGCTTGTACCTTAAAATGTTTAATGCTTGAAAGGGTTCCTTCAGTAAATGTTAATTCTTCTGCACCTTGAAAAACTTTAATATCTGTT
>CESW01032069.1_pt1 | contig 14596 bp, 13 predicted proteins | sample 531171 | NCBI WGS metagenome assembly CESW01 (sample SAMEA2621859, study PRJEB7988) | marine metagenome | biome: marine biome (ENVO:00000447); feature: surface water layer (ENVO:00002042); material: "saline water (ENVO:00002010), including plankton (ENVO:xxxxxxxx)" | depth 5 m
ATGTTAAAAAAATTAGATAAAAAAAATAATATTTTAAATAAGTTTAAAAATATTAGATCCAGGTCTCTCGGTCTTGTTGAAAATCTTTCACCTGAGGATATGAATATTCAAAGTGAATACTTTGTTAGCCCGACAAAGTGGCATCTTGCTCATACAACTTGGTTTTTTGAACAAATAATCCTTAAAAAATTTAAAAAAAATTATAAGCCATTTGATAAAAAATATGACTTTATATTTAATTCATATTACCAATCACTAGGAAAACAGTTTAATAGAGAAAAAAGAGGATTATTATCAAGGCCAGATTTTGAGGAGGTTAAAAGGTACAGAGCATACGTTGACAGTCATATCGAAGAACTTTTTTTGGATAATGTTAATAATTTTGATCAAGTTATATTTTTAATGCAAACCTCAATAAATCATGAGGAACAGCATCAAGAATTAATTTTAATGGATATTCAATTTAATTTTTTTCAAAACCCACTTATGCCTGCTTACTCAAATTTTACTTTTAATAAGAAGAAATTAAAAATAAAGCAATCTTTCACTTTTAAGAAAATATCTCGATCAATTGCAGTGATTGGAGCGCAGAAAAAAGAGTTTTCGTTTGATAATGAAAATCCGTCATTTAAAAAAAAAATAGGTTCTTTCGAGGTTTGTAATAGTGTTGTTACAAATTTAGAATGGAAAGAATTCATTAAGAAAGATATTTACAAAAAACCTAAATATTGGCTTTCCGATGGTTTTGATTTCATTAATAAAAATAAAATTAACAAACCATTGTATTGGCTTGACACTAACTATCAATATACACTAAATGGTATAAAAAAAATTGAAGATGATTTCCCAGTTTCTAATATTAGTTATTACGAAGCAGATGCATTCGCAAGGTGGAGAAATATGAGACTCCCTTCAGAATATGAAATGGAGTATCTATTACAAAAATTTAACTCAGATGGGAATTTTATGGAGTCAAAAATCTTTGAGCCAATTTCTAATGTTAAAAATAGTTCTTTTGAGAATCTCTGGGGAAATCAGTGGGAGTGGACCAACAGCTTTTATTTACCATATCAGGGTTTTAAAACTTGGGATGGGAATCTTTCGGAATATAATGGAAAATTTATGTTTAATCAAATGGTTTTAAAAGGAGGTTCATGCTTTACTCCACAGTCGCACTTTAGACCAAGTTATAGAAACTTTTTTTATCCAACAGATAGATGGGTTTGTAATGGATTTAGATTGGTAAAATAGTTATATGAAAAGAATTTTATACGGTATAGGTACCATGAATATAGGAGGTACTGAGAAACATTTAGTAAATATTTTAAATGATATAAGTAAAAACAAATATAAAATTAGTCTCTTCTTATTGTATAAAAATGGTCCATACCTGTCGCATATTCCTAATAATATAAAAATATACTCAATACCAAAACTTTTAGAGAATTCAGGAAAAATTTCAGTAATCTTTCAAATTGTTCGCCTTTTTATATTGTTGATGACTCGAAAGTTTGACTTGTTACATTTTTATTTACCTCATATGTATGTTGTTGGGGGACTCTTTGCATGGTTAATGAAAAAAAAATTTGTGATGAGTCGTAGATCACTTAATAACTATCAAAGTAAAAATAAGCTTTTTAGAATCATTGAATCCTTTTTGCATCAAAAAACAAATTTAATTTTAGTTAATTCAAATGCAATAATGCAAGAATTGATTAATGAAGAAAACGTAGAAAAAGAAAAAATTCGATTAATTTATAATGGGGTTAAGTCAGTAAAAAAAATAAAAAAGAAAAGATCAAAAATTATTAAGCTAGTTTGTGTTGCAAACTTTATAAAATATAAAAGACATGAAGATTTAATTAAATCATGTTCTTTAATTTCCGAAAAAAATTGGATATTAAATCTTATTGGTAAAGGTTCAAAAACAAGAATAGAGGAATTGAAAAAAATCATTAATACTCTAAATTTAAATTCAAAAATAAACTTTTATCTAGATGTTGATAACCCCTCTAAATTCCTTGAAAATTCAGATATTGGTCTGTTGTGTTCTGAGGAAGAGGGTTTTTCAAATTCAATCTTAGAATACATGAGTTACGGTTTACCAGTTATAGCATCCAATATAGGAGGTAACAAAGAATCTGTAGAACATGGAAAAAATGGTTTCTTATTCGGTGTTGGAAAAATAGAAAAAATTCATACTTGTATCAGTAAACTCCTAATAGATTCAAATTTAAGGAAAGAAATGGGAAATAATTCATTGAAGATGCAAAAGAAAAATTACACATTAAAAAAACAGATTGTTAATTATGAACTTGCATATGACGAACTTTTAAAGGCTTAGCTTAATTTATGGATGACATTGAGGTAAATAATCTTATTACTGATAAAGTTTCTATTCTTAATGGACTTACAAAAACCATACAAAAAGAGATAGATTCAAAATATTTTTATGATAGCAAAGGATCTGAATTATTTGATGAAATAACAAAATTGAAAGAATACTATCCAACAAAAAAAGAACTTACAATTTTAAAAGAAAAAAAACATTTTATTTCAAAAATATTACCCAAAAAAGCATCAGTCATAGAATTTGGAAGTGGTTCAAGCCAGAAAATTGTTTATTTTCTCAGAGCGATTGATAAACCACAAGAATATTATCCCATTGATATAAGTGATTACTACCTAAAAAAAAACCTGATTACTTTTACAAAAAAGTTTCCCTTGATAAAGGCAAAACCAATTTGTAGTGATTTTTTCAATACACAAAACGTTAAATCAATATTAAATAAATATATGAAAGAAAGCAATAATTTGATTGGGTTTTTTCCTGGTTCTACTATTGGAAATTTCAGGCCTTTGGAGGCTAGAAGACTTTTAAAAAATTTTTCTCAGATTTTGAGTAAAAATAATTACCTTGTAGTTGGTGTTGATTTAATAAAAAGAAAAACAGTTCTTGAAAAAGCATACAATGATACGCGTGGTGTGACGAAAAAATTTAATTTGAATTTATTGGATCGACTAAATAAAGAAATGGATGCAAATTTTATAAAATCAAATTTTGAACACTTAGCATTCTTTAATAATAAGTATAATAGAATTGAAATGCATATTCTAAGTAAGATACAACAAACTGTTAAAGTGTTGGATAAGAAAATAAATTTTAAGAAAGGTGAAACAATTCATACTGAGAATTCATATAAATATACGGTGAGTGGCTTTAGCAAAATCTTAAAAGAATCTGGTTTTAAGAAAATTTCGGTATTAACCGACAAAAATAAATACTTTGGGATTTTTGTTTATAGAGTTCTTTAAATTATGAATAGAACTATTATCCACTTTAATAACGCTGGTACTGGAATACAAAGTAAAAGGATAATTAAATCTATATCTTCATATTTGAACAATGAAAGAAAGTATGGTGGGTACGAATTTGCCGAAAGATTTAAAAAAGAAACTAATAAACTATACATCAATTTAGCCACATTACTCAATGCTAAAAAAGATGAAATTTCTTTTATTTCAAATACCACTTTAGGATGGAATTTGTTATTTTCATCGTTAAGTCTAAGCAAAAGAGATGAAATACTTATTTTCGAAAACGAATATAATAGTAACTACATTTCTATATTAAAAAGAAAGAAAGAATTTAAAAAGATTGTTATATCAAAAATTGATGCAAAGGGCCTTATTTGTGAAAAAGATTTATTAAAAAATATGACACGCAATACAAAGATATGTTCACTACAACATATTTCATCCCAATGTGGTAATAAGATTGATGTTGTCAAAATTTGTAAAACAATTAAAGAATACAATTCAAAAATAATAATAATCCTAGACTGTTGTCAATCTGTTGGCCAGGCAGATATAAATGTAAGAAAAATAGGTTGCGATATTGCAGTTGGTTCTGGAAGAAAATACCTATGTGGTCCGAGAGGTACAGGATTTATTTACATTAATAAAGATTTTAAGAGTTTACTTACGCCTATTTATGAAGATATGAGTTCAACCCTAATTAAACAAAACGAATTAGTCTTTAAAAAAAGATCGAAGTTTTTTGAAAGTTTTGAACAACCTTTGTCACTTAAACTTGGTCTGTCAAATGCAGTGAATGAAATTTTAAAATTGGGTATCCAAAAGATTGAAGCAAAGATCCTTTCACTAAGTAAATATTTACGTGAAAATCTTAATAATTATAAACAAATAATTTTTCTGGAAAATAAAAATAATTTATCAGGGATAAATACATTTTACATAAAGGGCTTTAATACAAAAGTTGTACATCAATATCTTAAGCAAAATAATATTAATACTCAAATATCTGATGCAGAAGTATCATATTTATACTTTCATAAAATAAAAGTAGGATCTGTTATCAGGCTTTCTTTGCATTATTACAATACAAAAAAGGAGATAAATTTTTTTATTAAAATAATTAAGAATTTATTGGTATAATACAAATATGAAAAGTGAAAAGAAAATGAAGATTCAGGAAATTATTAGATATATCCAAATCACAGCTGTGTCAGTCATATTTCTAGGTAGTTTTGTAGGGTTTTCAATGGAAGTTTTCAAGATGGTAAGTGAAATGCAGGTAGATTTAGCAGATTTATTACTACTTTTCATTTACGTTGAAGTCATGGGCATGACCAGAGTTTATTTACTTAGTGAAGAAATAAGAATAACGTATCCTTTAATAATATCAATTACTGCAATCTCTAGATTGATAATACTTCAAAAAAAGGAGTTAGACCCTTCAATACTAGTTTATGAATCTATTGCTATATTAATTATAGCCTTTGCCATTATAGTTTTAAGATTAAGATATTTAAAGGTGCTAGAACCAAAAAAAAACCAAAAGTAAGATATGAAAAAAAGCAATTCTTTTTTTATAAGGGTTTTTTATGCTAATACGATTTTTTTTTTGTTTAATGTTTTTCTTTTTTTAGCATTCCCTAAATTTGATATTTATTTTTCAGAGCTATTTTTTCTTAATGGTGAATTTTTAGATCAACATTTTCATGTAATAAAATTACTTAGAAATTTCCTTAAAGACATATTAATTATTATTCCACTTCTATCACTAACTATGCTAATTATAATAATTATTAATAAGTCTCAAAAGGTTTTGATAAATAATAATAAGAGTCTTAGAAGATTTAAATTATTTCTTTGCGGATTAATTTTTGGACCAATTGTAGGTTGCGGTATTATAGCTAATCTATATTTTAAAGATACATGGGGTCGAGCTAGACCAGTTCATATAGAGGAATTTGGTGGAAGTAAATTATTTACTGCTGCAATGATCAAAAGTGATCAATGTGAAAAAAATTGTTCATGGATTGGAGGAGAAACCTCAGCAGCGTTTTCATTGCTAACTGGTACTCTTATTTTGAAAAGAGCTTATATAATCCTTGCTATAAACTTTTTATTAGGAGCTCTTGTTACATTCTGTAGATTAGCAATGGGGGGACACTTCTTAAGTGATAACCTCTTTGCAATAAACTTTATGATTTTTTTAGCATTACTCTATAGAATTATTTCATTATGGTGTGTAAAAGAAAAATTAATAACCAAATAGTATAAATGAAAAAATTCGAGAGGATATTAATTTTAACTGATAAAAAAAAAAGTAGTTTAAATCAAACCTCTGCAGTAAAAAAATATCTAATGAACTTAATTAAAAGTAAAGCAATTGTTAAGAGTATGGAAATAACTGGTTTTAGGATTCCAAACATTTTAATTTGGTTCTTTTTAAAAATAAAATTGATCAAACCCTACAAAGAATTGATTGATTTTGTGCCAGATTTAATTATCTCTTGCGGCAGAGTGACTGCCCCTTTTAGTGCTATATTAAAGAAAAATACCAAATGTAAAAATATCCATATTTTTAAACCCAATATTAATGAAAAGTACTTTGACTTGATTCTTATTCCTGAACACGATCGATATTCAGAAAAAAGAAATGTAATTAGGTTTAATGGTGCCCTCGTAAATAAGGATAAATTTAAATTTAAATCACTTGAAAAAAAAAGATTTCTAAACATTATTAATCCTCCTGTAAAAAAAGAACTCGTAACAGTATTGATTGGTGGTGATAATAAAAGTAAATCATATACAGAACAAGAGATTGACCAATTCATAATTTTAATAGAAAAACTGCAAAAAGAAAAAAAATATTTTTTATGTTTCCTATTCTCAAGAAGAACTTCTCTTCGATTTAAGTTAAAAATTGAAAGAAAATTTAGTAAGTTTTGTTTTGTATGGAATGGAGAGGAAAATAATCCATTTTGGTATTTATTGAGTACTAGCGATTACATTATTGTAACTGGTGACTCAATTTCAATGACATGCGAGGCTATTGAATCACAAAATCCTGTATTTGTTTACATTCCTCAAAGAATAAAAAAAAAGTTTAAACAATTTCATAGTAATAATTTTCTTAATGGTTTTACAAAAAAATTTAAAGGTGAACTTAGTAAATCTTTTTCTAAAAAACAAAAATTTCAAAACGATCTTAAAAAACAGCTTTCAGAATATTTCATCAAATAAGCAACTACCAACGATTATGTGCCCACATCCATTGGTCAGGATTTTTTTTAATCCAATTTTCCACATACTGATTTAGATGGTTCATAATATTTTCTTCTGAACCTAGTGACCTTATTTTTGAATAATTAATAACAGGAAAATATTTTATATAGAAATTAACACCTTTCTTTCTTATACAAACGGCTGGTATTATTGGGCATTTATATTTAAGAGAGAATTTAGCAATAGCAGAAGCAGTCATAGCTTTTTTACCAAAAAATTGAGTCTCTACACCATCGTTCATTTTTTGATCAATTAACATCCCTATATTTTCATTTTTCTGCTTTAACAAACTTATACATTTTTTTGCACCTTCTGAGCCTTTTTTAATTAATCCAACTCCATAGTTTCTTCTTATTTTACCTAATAAAAAGTCGATATATGGATTGTTAGGAGCTCGGTAAATAAACCATACTTTCTTACCAAACTGAGTCATTGGATGAGATGTTAATTCCCAATTACCAATGTGTGCAGAGAAAAATAATATATTATTATTTTTATTACAAGTTTCTAGACATTGTTTATGACCCTCCATTTTGATAAATTTACAATTTTTGATTTTTAATTTTTCAAGATGAGGATACTCACCTATAACCCTTCCAAAATTGAACCACATTTTTGAAATAATTCCCCAATTCTTTTTATTAGATATATTAGGGAAAGCTATATTAATATTCTTAAATGCTATTAAATTCTTTTTTGAGAATTTACCAAATAACCATAATAATAAACCGCACAATAAAGAAGATGTTCTAATATTAAGAACTTTTAAAAAATTAAAAAAAAGTAATAAAAATATATATTCTGAAAAATATTTTAACTTTTTAAGTAAACCTAGTTTAATATAAACCTCACTGGTATTTTAATAGTATCTTTTAAATTCTTTTTACCCTTTTTTGCTGGAATGAAAAACCATTTTTTTATTGTTTGTAAGCTCGTTATGTCAAGTGTTTGAAAACCAGTAGATTTTTCTACCTTGGCCTTTCTCACAGATCCGTCTTTGTTTACTATTACAATCAAAATAAGAGTACCTTCCCAAAATAAATTCAGTGGCATATTTAATAAGCCTGGAAAAAATGGTGGCGAGGGATGTGTTTGATTTTCATAAACTTCCCTTATAACCATCATTATGAGACGCCAAAAAATTTATAATTTAATTTAAATCTCCTATAAATCAACCAATAATTAAAACTGCAGGTGGTTCTAGATCAAAATTTGTTTTAGTTTTTAAACATTGAGTTAAATTTACATCCATTGTTTTTTTTGAATTGAGAGATATATCACTCACAATTTTCACTTTAATTTTTTTTCTTTACTTGATTTAATCATTTCCTCACAGATTTTTTTTAGTTAAGATAAACCCATGTATATTACAAGCCTGTTATGACCATTTACGAAGATAAAAAATTCTACTTTTTTTGATTTCCCTTTAAATTTTTGTGACCAGTTGCAAATGTTAACAGCTGATTAGGTTCATGATATTTCTGTATTTCATTGTTAATACCTCTTGAGCAGCTGTAATACCGGATAGAACATCAAATTTTATTTTAAGTCTTTTTAATCTGCTAATCTCTGGTGCTCTCCTGCCAAAAATAAAAGGATCTCCACCTTTTAATCATAATACTTTTTTATTTTTTAAAGAATATTTGTGTAACCAATTTATTATTTGTTCTTGTGTACACGATTTATTTCCATATTTTTTACCGGCGAAAATCAATTTTGCATTCTTTTTAGACAAACTAAATAATTTTTTCCAACTAGCCCGTTATATACTATTACATCAGCTGTTTAATTGAAAAATATACAGCTAAAGTTAATTTTTTTTTTCGTTTCCAGGACCTGCACCTGCAATCAGAACTGAACCTTTTGAAAAGAAATTAAATTTTGATTTATATATTTCAAGCATTTATTTTTAATTAGTTTATTATAACAAATATGACAAAGAATTTTATTAAAATAGACAATATAGAAGTAATCTTAGATAATATAAAAATTTTGAAAAATATTAGTTTTTCTTTCTCATCTGATGAACCAGTTTGTATTATTGGTAAGGGTTCATCAGGTAAGACAACACTATTAAAAGCTATTGCAGGTTTAATATATATTCAAAAAGGAAATATTCTGATCAATAATCAAACAAAACAAATGATAGAGGAAAAAAAAAACTTTTATGATAATCTTGGAATTATGTTTCAAAAGGATGCGTTATTTGACAGTTTGTCTGTTTGGGAAAATATAATGTTTAGGGAATTGAATAGTGAAAAAAAATCTAAACTAATTAAAAAATCATATAAATTTTTGAAAATAGTTGATTTACCTAACGATACTGCATTTTTATCACCAAGCCAATTATCAGGGGGAATGAAAAAAAGAGTAGCACTTGCAAGAGCTATATCAAATTACCCAAAATTTTTATTACTTGACGAGCCAACTGCCGGATTAGATCCAATTAAGACCAATAGAATATTCAACTTTATTATAAAATTAAGTAAGGAATTCAAAATAGCGGTTCTGACAGTCACATCAGATATCCAAAGTGCGATTCATCATTTCAAAAAGATAATTCTAATTAAAGATAGCAAAATACACTGGGATGGTAGGCCAGATCAGATGATCAATTCAAAAGATAAATATGTAAGAAAATTTATATAATATTAATTTTTTCTCTCAAGATCAGCACAACCTGCGGTTGAATCAATTCCAGGTTCAACGTAACATGCACTTATTCTATTTTTTTCAAGTATTTTTCCAAAATTATATCCCCGGCTATTAGAAGAAACCCAAGTGAATGTTACATTGTCAGGATGAATAACGCCGTAAAACTTTTTTGTACCGTCTGTGTAAGTAAAACTTCCAACGAATCTTCTATCAGTTTGTTCAAGGATAATAACCCTTTTCTCCCAAGTTTTCATACCCTTCGATTCAGATATAGTTTTGTTTATGCCATTCCATTCACCTTTTAAATCAGGAACAGATGTATTAGCAAAGCTACTATTAAAAATAAAATTAATGGAAAATAGTATTAAAAAAAATTTAAACATATAATAAAAATGTATACTTAATAAAAAATGTCAATATAAATCTTATTCTTATTTAAAAATGAAAAATTTAGCTGATTTTTTGTATTTATATTTTACTAAAAAGTTATTTGTTATATTTTTGATGGGAATTGCAAGTGGCATTCCCCTTTACTTAATTTTATCTACTTTAGCCATATGGTTGACAAGATCTAATATTGATATATCGATTGTTGGTTTATTTTCGTTAACGCAGCTGCCTTGGACAATAAAATTTTTTTGGTCTCCTATTTTTGACTACTATAGGATTCCTTTTTTTTCTAAATTTATTGGTAATAGAAAAGCTTGGTTATTTTTAATTCAACTTTTTTTATGTTTATCTATCTTGGCATTAGGGTTAAGTAATCCTAATGATAATCTCCTACCTACAGCCATCTTTGCATTTGTAGTAGCTTTTTTTTCTGCCTCACAGGATATAATCATTGATGCATATAGGATAGAGCTACTTGATGATGACGAACAAGGTGCTGGTGCTGCTATGACACAAGCGGGTTATAGAATAGGTGGTATAATTTCTGGTGCTGGAGCTTTATATATGAGAGAAGTAATTACATGGAGCGAAGTATTTTTAATTGTGAGTTTAATAATATTAATGTTTGCAATAATCACATTATTTCTACCAAGAATAAAAGAAATTAATAGAAAACAAAATGGTTTCATTATTACTTTTTTCAATCCACTAATTGAATTAATAAGGAGAAATAATGTAAAAGAATTTTTGATTATAATTCTTTTTATCCTTACTTTTAAATTATGTGATTCGGTTGCTGGCGTAATGGCTAATCCATTCTACGTAAAGATTGGGTTTGAAAATATAGAAATAGCCAATGCTAGTAAGCTTTTTGGTGTTTTAGCTACAATTCTTGGAGTATTTATTGGAGGACTTTTGGTAAAGAAAATAGGAATTTTAAAATCACTTTTACTTTCTGCATTTTTACAAATGATTTCAAACATCTTATTTTTTGTTTTATCAAAAATTGGCCCAGATTATTCTTTTCTCATAATAACAGTCCTAGGAGAAAACATTTCAGGTGGTATCGGATCAGCTTCATTTGTGGCGTATCTTTCCATTCTTTGTAATAGGAATTTTACCGCAACTCAATATGCTTTATTGTCATCTGTAATGGGAGTAGCTAGAACATTTATTGCTTCTCCCTCAGGTTTTGTGGTGGAGTTTTTGGGTTGGTCTAATTTTTTTCTAATTTCGACGCTTTTTGCCATTCCAGGTTTGGTAATTTTATTTTGGATGGAGAAAAAGTTTCCTATAAATAAACAAATTTCGTCTTAACTTTTACTTGTGATATCCCTAAACTCATCCAGTTGATTAAATGGTTTGTAATTATTAATGGTGGAAAAAAAATTCTTTAGCATTGGAAAGTAATTTAAAAAAGAAACATCAACCATATCTAGTTTACCAGAGGTAAACCAGTAGATTAATCTCCATGCGACTATATCAGCAATAGTAAATTTACCTGTAAAAAAAACTTTTTCCTCTGAATAATTTTCAAATAGGTTTTGAAGATATGAAAACCATGGAAATAAATCATTTTTAATAAATTGATTCCGAAGAAATTTTGATTTTTCAGGATCTTTTTCGCGTATCGCCGCCCTTATAGAGGGTGCAATAAGATTTGTTATTTCATTCGCCCAATCTAAAACTTGATCTATAATAAGAATTTTTAATTCTTCAGTTTCATATAGTGAAGATCTTTTTGCACAAAATTTTGCTAGGGTATGTGTATGTCCATATGTATTATTTTTGTAAATAACAACAGGTAATTGACCAAAAGGATAATTTTTTTTTCTTCTTGGCCAATCAGATCTTGCAATTCTCTCATATTCATAGGGAATTTTTGCATAAGAAAGAGATAATCTTAATATATCTACTCGCCAAAAGTTAAAATCAAAGTAAACTAACTTTAACATTATTTCTCTGCAAAGGCCTTTTCAATAACAAAACCACCTTGAATTTTTGTTGATCCTTCTGATGATCCAAGTTTTTCAAATTTATCTTTAAGTTCATATGTCATATCCTCAGAACCACAAATCATTACTCTATCTTTACTTGGATCAAATGTTTCTGTTCCCACTTCTTTCCAAAGTGTGTTGTTATTAATCCATTTTGTAATTCTTCCCTGTCTTAAATAGTTTTCTCGAGTAACAGTATTAAAATAAATAAAATTACCTTTTGTAATTTGAGAATATATATCATCCTCATTAAGATTATCTAAGAAGTCTCTATATGCTAATTCATTTACAGTCCTTACAGTATGAGTTAAGATCACCTTCTCAAATTTCTCATATGTTTCAGGATCCCTAATAATACTCATAAATGGTGCCAAACCTGTACCTGTCGAAAGAAGATATAAGTTTCTTCCTGGTAACAAGTAGTCACAAACTAAGGTTCCAGTAGATTTTGAATTTATCAAAATTTGATCATCTTTTTTTATATGTTGTAGTTCACTTGTTAATGGCCCATTTGGAACTTTAATAGAAAGAAACTCTAAATGATCTTCATGATTTGGACTGACTATTGAATAGGCTCTTAAGATTGTTTTGTTATCAATTTTCAGACCAATCATTGCAAATTCGCCATTTTTAAATCTAAATGACTTATTTCTAGTTGTTGTAAAACTAAAGGTTTTACCGGTCCAGTGATGAACTTTTAAAACTGTTTCACATAAAATAGCCATATCCGTAGAAATTAAATTTTATAAAATTACATTTTGGTAAAAGAAAATTATGATATAAGTTATATAAATTTCTGAAATATGACAAGTATAAATATAAGAAAATTAGCTCATAATGAGATGGATCTATATCGTAAACCTCTATTACCTGAAAAGTGGAGTTGCTTTCCTGTTGATAGAGATATAGATACTCAATCTTTAAGAAAAATATTACAAAAAGATCTAGACAGAATACGTTCTGGAGCGGAAAAGGATCCGTTTAGTAATTCTATAAATATGTTGGCTCTTGACATATCAAGAAGACTTGAAAAGGACAAATTAAACTTTTCTGCTCTTGAAGCATTAATTCAAAGGTTGGCTGTTGGTTCTGTTGGCCTTAAAGCAGATAGGCTAAAAAAATATATTGGAGAAGTTGATATTAAAAAAAATAATCAGACAGTTTTCAAACTAATACAAAAACTTACAAAAGATAGAAACGGAAATACAATTCCATTTGACTGTTTTAAAACTAAAATCGAAGATGATGTATTTGGAATTGTTCTGACAGCTCACCCTACTTTTGGAATGTCTTTACCTATGTTAAAAGATATTGCCAGCATGGCAAGTATGACTGATTCCCAAGGAAAAAAAATTAATTTAGAAGAAATAAAAAAAATAATAAAAAAGGTATTTAAAACTGAGCAAAGGCCTCATAATCAAATAACCTTGGATTATGAACATGAACTCTCGATGATTGCGCTTAAGAATCTTCAAGAGGCCCTAAATAATTTTTTTATACAAGCTATTCTGGTAACAAAGGAGATTTATGAGGAAAGATACTTAGAAATTGTTCCAAACTTTTTTAATCTTCACAGCTGGGTTGGCTATGATGTTGATGGAAGAGGGGATATTTCTTGGGTAGATACTCTAGCCAAAAGGTTAAAACTTAAAGATGAGCAATTAAAAATATATCAGTTATCAATAAACAACTTGGAAAAAAAATATTTTAAAAATTTAAAAAAAGTTAAGGCTTTTAAAAATATGAAAAATACAATTTCAAAGTCACAAAAATTGAATGAAGAAATTTTATTAAAAATCAGTGACAAAAATATTCTTGAAAATAAACAATTATTAAAAGATTGTTCTAAATTTTTCAATGAAAATAGAGAAAAACTTATGATATCGGTAGACCCTTTAACAAAAGATTTGCTAAGTGTTATTAAATTTTTTACAGAAAAAGATATGAAAAAATTTGATAATTTAATAACAGATTTGCAAATACTAAGAATAAAAATTCATAATTTTGGATTGAGTCTTGCAAGAACACAGGTAAGATTAAATGCAAGTCAATTAAACAATGCAATTTCCAAAGAAATCAATTTGATTGGAGAACCAGATGACCCCTCAATAAAAAGAACATATTTAAACTCAGTTTCAAAGTTAATTGAAAAAGTTAAACCTGTTAAGATAAATTTCGGAACTGTAAATCACGAAAATATGAATGCTAAAAGGTATTTTATGATTCTAGCTCAAATTTTCAAATTTATAGATAATCAACATCCTATAAGGTTTCTAATTGCCGAATGTGATTATGCTCTAACAGCTATGACTGCGCTTTATTATGCAAAATTATTTAATGTTGAAAAAAAAATTGATATATCTCCATTATTTGAGACAGAAAAAGCACTTGCTACAGGACATAATATAATTGAAACCCTGATAAGAAATGTACATTACAGAAATTATATTTTACAAAGAGGAAGAATATGTATCCAAACCGGGTTTTCGGATGCAGGAAGATACTTAGGCCAAACAGCCGCTGTTCTTTCAATAGAAAATCTACAAAGAAAGATAGCTAAAATTTTGTCTGAAAATGGATTATCAAAAATTAAATTATTAATTTTTGATACTCATGGAGAGTCAATAGGAAGAGGCGGGCATCCAGTGAGTCTCAAAGATAGATTAAAGTATGTCAGTTGTGAATACACAAAAAAGAAAATGTGTGATTGGGATGTTAAATTAAGTCAGGAAATTAGCTTTCAGGGAGGTGATGGATATCAATATTTCATGAATAAAGAGATCTCTTATTCAGCCATAACAAGAATATTAGATTTTTGTCTTGAAGAAAAAAAGTTTACTGATGATAAGTTGTATAATTCCCCCGATTTTGGAGTAGAATTTGTTAATACAATCAAACAATTTAACACAACTATAATGAACGACACAAATTATGCAGCTCTTCTGAGTGTTTTTAGT
>CESW01132604.1_pt1 | contig 14561 bp, 5 predicted proteins | sample 531171 | NCBI WGS metagenome assembly CESW01 (sample SAMEA2621859, study PRJEB7988) | marine metagenome | biome: marine biome (ENVO:00000447); feature: surface water layer (ENVO:00002042); material: "saline water (ENVO:00002010), including plankton (ENVO:xxxxxxxx)" | depth 5 m
CTAAAAAATGATCCATCTTCAATAAAAATATCGTATGCTGCAGAGCTAATGTCTCCACTGGGACCACCACCACTAAACCCAGTCCATGTTCCTGAAGGATTGTCTGGCGTCCAAGCATTTTTTACAATATCGAATTTATTTCTCCATGGTACAGCAGTATTGGCACCTTTTCTCATAGTTTTGTTATACACGTCATTTCCATAAGACCAAGATGTTTGTACTGAGAAGTCAAAGTTTTTGTATGAAATATTTTGCGTCATACCGCCAAAGTGTTTAGGCAGGGTGTTACCTATGATATGTCTGTCATCATCATTAATAATCCCATCTCCGTTGATGTCTTTAAATTTAGTCATTCCTGGTCGGTATGTTCCATTAGTAACTTGAGCATTTATTGGAACTCCGTCTTTAAGAGTGTAATTATTCATAGTCCACCACATAGCAGCATCTGCAAGTGCGGCCTCATCTGCTTTAAAAGCTGCGGTAGCTTCTTCTAAAGTCATACCATCAAACTCAACAAAATCTTCATATGTGTAAACTCCGTCATATGCCAATCCGTGGATTGAACCAAGGGCTTCCCCTACACGAACAACATAATCGTTATTTACTCCTCCTCCTCCAATTGAAGTTATAAAGAATTCATCTGCACCACCTAAATCAAGAACTTCGTTTTTGTTGGTGCTTATATTAAAATTCATATTCCAATTTAAATTACGTTTGTCAATAATATTTGCATTAAGAGAAAACTCAATCCCTTTATTACTTACAAGACCGAGATTTTTAAAAGCTGTTTGATAACCTGAAGTCACAGGGAGTGGAACTGCAAGAAGCAAGTCTTTAGTTTCTTTTTCATAATAGTCAGCCTCCATCGTTATTCTATTATCAAAAAGGCCTAGTGATAAACCGAAATCCAACTCAGTTGTAGTCTCCCAGCTCAATTCTTCATTTGCTAATCGAACAATAGAAGCGCCAGGGTTTAAAATATTTCCTCCAAAAATATAACCCGCGCCATCTGCTGCTGCTTTTGATTGAAATGTGGGGATTTGAGTATTTCCAGACTCACCGAAACTAAATTTGAACTTGGCATCAGAAATAACAGAATTACCCATTAAGAATGGTTCATTAGATATACGCCATGCCAATCCAACTGACGGGAAATATCCCCATTGTTTATCGCCTGATGCAAACCGAGATGATCCGTCGTAACGTAAACTTGCTGTAAGTAAATACTTGTTAAATGCATCGTATTGAATTCTAGCTAAAAATGATTCAATTGAAGATTCAAAAGCATTACTTATAGTTGGTTCTACATTTATTGCATCCTGTAATCCATCTAAATTATAACCTGGAATTGTAAAACCTGTAGAGGCTGTCCTAAGAGACTCGCTAGTATTTTTTTGTCTCTCGTAAACCATTACGGCGTTTATGCGATGCTCGCCAAAATCTTTTAAATAATTTAAACTTTGTTCAGTAGCCAAACTTGAACTATTAAAAAATGTTGTTACTGCTTTACCTCCAACTGCTCTTGACCAACCGAATCTTTCAGAGAACCATGCTTTATTTTTTACAGCACTAGAATAACCCCTAAGAGAAGATTTAAATGTTAAACCTTTGGTAAGTTCATAGGAAATAAAAGCGTTTAATCTTGTCTGGTTTGTAACCCCATCCATTGAATTTTCTGAAAGCATCAACATAGGGTTAACTACATCTCCATTTCTATTTGCAATTAGCCTTCCTGTTTCCGGGTCATACTCATTTTCCGGCCATATCCTTGGAGACTGTATTGGTTGAAATAATGAAGCATTTGTCACTACTCCTGCACGGCCTTGATTGTTTTCTGTGGCGGCAGATACAACCCCTGCGCGCTTTATAAAGCCAATGTTACCATTGAAACCTGCTTGTAATTTATCGTTAACTTTTGATGTAATATTAAAATTTCCTGTATATCGTTCTATTCCCGATGTCTTTATAATACCCTCCCTGTCTTGATAAGACAATGCAGCACTATACCTAGTTTTCTTGTTGCCGCCATTTGCTGACATTCTATAATTTTTTGTTATTGCAGTTCTAGTTATTGACTCTTGCCAATCATCAATTAACAAAGGAGGATCAAAAGTCATTGTAGCTAAATTCATCGGAACATAATATCCAGTAGTGGGGTCAGGAACGCGGAAGGACTCTGCTAGAAATTTAGCTTGACCGCTTCCTGGATCAGAAGTTAAAAAGATAGGATCCCAGCGCTGGTAATCGTTTCTAAAATCAATCCAGCTTTGTGCATCCATTATTGGTAATCTTCTAGCCAATGAGGCTACTCCAAGGAATGATTCAAAATTTATTCTAGCAGTTCCAGGCTTGCCTTGTTTTGTAGTTATAATTATAACCCCATTTGCACCTCTTGATCCATATATCGCAGTTGCTGACGCGTCTTTTAAAATATCAATTGATTGAATGTTTGAAGGGTCTAAAGTTGCAAGTGGACTTGTTGTACTATTACCCATTTCAGTAGAAGTATTTACTCCACCACCAGTTATTGGAAAGCCATCAACAACGTATAATGGATCATTACTTGCATTAATTGAAGTACCGCCTCTAATTCTAATTTTAAATGCTGCATCGGGTCCACCCTCAGAACGAACCACTTGTACACCCGCTGCTCTTGCAGCTATTGCACCTTCAAATGTTGTTGTGTTAATTTTTTCTATTTCATCAGATTTGATTGTTGATACAGCACCCGTAAGGTCCTTACGCTTAACAGAACCATATCCCACAACCACAACTTCATCAAGTTTGGATACATCAGAAAGCAGATTAACATCTAAATTAGAGCCGGTTACAGTTGCCTCTAAAGTTTTAAATCCGATGTAACTAAAAACAAGCACATCGTCTTTATTTGCGGAAATCTCGAAGTTACCATCAAAATCAGTTACTGAGCCGACTTGTTGTCCCTTTACTGCCACAGTCACGCCAGGCAGTAAACTACCGTCTCCAGTAACTGTTCCTTTTACTTTCAACTGTTGTCCATGCATATATGAAAACGAAAAAAATAGTGCTACCATCGTTGTGAAAGTCATTCTTAAAGTTTTATTAATTCTTTGTTTAGTCATAATTTTGGCTTTAAAAGTTTATTTTTAGAAAAGGAATTTTGGCTAAATTATTAGTATGTGTCAAATTATATTACTAATAAATTAACAAAATATGTTCAAAAATTAACAATTTGTAAAAAACACATTGAAAAATTATCAGTTTTAGATTAAGCCCTTGATAACCTATGGCATTTAAAGGGTAATTTTATACATTCTAAAGTCAATTTTTTTTTGTTTTTTAATAAAATTATCCCATATATGATTCACAGTTTTACAAAGATAACTTATTACTTGATTTTTATTTATTCGAGCCTAGTTTCAGCCCAAACTAATGATAGGGTAGATAACATCTTACTCAACGGAAAATGGGCTATTATTTTTGACCAAGATAATCGGGGAGGTGTTGAAAAATGGCATTTAAACCGTGTGTTTGAGAAGCAGAAAGAGGTATCAGACGTTCAAGTACCAAGTCATTGGGAAACAATCAAAAAAGATTATGAAGGCGTGGTCTTCTACAAAAAATCATTTCGGATGCCCGAGTCGTGGAACGAGGGGGTTTTTATTCTTCATTTTGAAGCTGTCAATTACAAAGCCGAAGTTTGGGTCAATGACCAAGCCGTTGGTACACATGAAGGTGGATTTACTCCTTTTTCCTTTCAAGTCGATGAGGTTCTTAAACCCGGCGAGATAAACCATATTATTATGAGGGTTGTCGGTCCAATTCTAATTACTGACCAGCGCATTGATGAAATGGGTCGTATGGAAGTACCCCAATGGAGAGGTGCGATTACAGGGGGAATTTGGCAAGATGTTTGGATTCAACGTAGAGGAAATGTTACGATTCATGATGTTTTTTTACAACCCGATATTGATAAATCACAGACGGATATTGATCTAGAATTGTACAATCACCAATCAGCACAACAAAAAACAACTCTTTCCATTAAGGTCAATGACGCAGACGGCAACGCGGTAGGTGTTTTTGAAAAAAATATGCAATTGGATCCAGGAAAAAATAGCTTAGAAGCATCCATCGATATTCCAAATCAAAAGCTGTGGTCGCCTAAAAGCCCACACCTATACTCGATTGAGATCACAGTTACAAATGACAAAGAAACAACGGACAACTGGACACACCGTTTTGGCATGCGAAAATTTACAATCAAAAACAATAAATTCTATCTAAACAACGAACCGCTGTATTTAAAAGCAACCTTTTTTGAAGGGCTTTACCCTGTAGGGCTTGCTTATCCTGACTCGAAGGAAATGGCGATAAGAGAAATTCAACTTGCCAAAGATGCGGGATTCAATATGATAAGACCTTGGCGAAAGCCTCCACCCAAAATGTGGCTTGACCTGTGTGACGAAATGGGCGTGTTAACCGTAGGTAGTTTGGCAATAGAATGTATGAACAGACCTATCCAATCGGCTTATTTACCTATGCGTGTAGAGAATGAGCTTACACAGACTATTCTCAGGGATCGAAACCGAACAAGTGTGGTGATTTGGGAACTTTTCAATGAGCTTTTACAGCCAGTGATGATTCAAATGCTTCAACCTATGTCTCTCAAAGCCCGTGAGCTAGACCCAACCAGGCTTATATTAGATGAATCAGGCGGCTGGGCCAAGGGCGCAAGGATGTATTCGCCCTATGAAAAAACAGGAAATCAGTTTAATGACATTCATGATTATTCAGGTTCCCAAATTACGCAAGGTATTTATGATGGGTATGCCAATATTGGCGAAACTAAAGAAGAACTTGAAGAAAAAGGGCTTTCCGGCTTGACAATTCCAGGAAAAAATATAGTTCCAGGACGCCTATCATTCGTTTCTGAATTGGGTTATGGCAGCCTGCCTAACCTCTCTCAAAACAATGAGGAGTTCAGACAAAAAGGAAATCCCCTAACACCCACCATGCGCTATCACCTAAGACTTGAAAATGAACTTGAGCAAATGATGCAAAAAACAGGTTTTGATCGTTTGTTTGACAATTTTGAAGCGTTCTGCTTGGCTCAGCAAACAGTACATGGAATGGCAAACAAAAGATTGCTTGAAGCCACACGCTCTAACCCGAATGTAATCGGGTATTGTGTTCATGCGCTCACAGCAGGAGATTGGATAATGGGTGCAGGTCTGTTGGATTTGTGGCGAAATCCAAAAACAGATGTTTATGAAATGACCAAAGAGGCAAACCAAGAGCAAATTGTTACACTACGTGTGATGCCCAGAAACAGTTTTTCAGGTGTTAACCCAAAGGTAGAAGTGATTGGTGTAAACGAAAATATGGAGATGAAAACCCAGATTCATTTTCAAGTATTTGATGCGGCGCAAAACCTTCTTATTGAAAAAGAGTTGCATAAACCTTTGACCCAGGGCATAACATCCTACATGAGTGAAGAAATTAACATGTCTGGCTTAACTGGAAGTTTTCAAGCGCATGTAACACTAAAAGACAAAAAAGGAATTATTATTGCCAAAAATAGTTTTGATTTTGACATTTTTGACCCTGTGGGTTTTGATAGCGTTGCGACGCTGCGCGTCATAGATCCACAAGGAGACCTAAAAATATTTTTAACCAAAAGAAATATATCTTTTGTAGATTTTGTTCCTAATGAACATGTTGGGGGATTAATAATAAGTGGTTTGGTGCCACGATCTGGAAAAAAAAGTTTTAATGCATTGCTCAAAAATGCTAAAATTGACGTTGGTAAAGGAGGAAAGCTCATCATTTTAGATGTGCCAGGAAAAACGCCCCCCTATTTTGGAAGAAAATTTGAGTCTAACAGTGTAGAAGGACTACCCTTTTCTGCAAATTTGTTAAACAAAGGTACTACCCTTGGGCTATGGGCTGGAAAACCTCATATGGTCAAGGAACACCCCGTGTTTGAAGGATTACCCACAAGTGTGATTATGCAAGAAGTTTATCAAAATGTGCATCCAAAAACCACGATGATGATGCAACAAGGCAAAATGATATCGGGAGTGGTAAGCTATGACCATTTTAAAAATTTAGATTTGATGCTTCGTCATTATCCTGGCCCTGGGGATATTTGGTTTGGTGCCAATCTTTTAGAAATAGCATTTGGAGAAGGAACTATGCTGCTGTCAACTTTTGATATTGTTGGAAACTTAGGAAAAGATCCAGTTGCAGAACTTATTTTAAATAATATGATAAATCACTTAAACAAATAAATGAAAAAAGTAGTCACGTTTGGTAAAATCATGTTGCGCTCAGCGCCTCTTGGCGCTTTGCGTTTTTCTCAAACCAATTTGTTTTGGAACCTGTGTGCCTAGTGACGATATTTGAGAATGCGCCCTTTTGGGGATGCGCAAGCCAGACTTAGAGACCGATCATTGCGTTATTTTAGGATGCCACCTCCACAAAAACTAGTTTTTTAATTTCCTACAAAAGGTATTTTTTAGTTTGCCAATTGAAACTGTTCGTCCAAAGGCACTCCGTAAATAGACTCTAGGTCATGTGCATTTTTTTGGTAGAATTTTGTTTCGGGGGGTATGCTAAGGTTTTTCCAGAAAGCTTCATTATACTTCACAGGGATATCACCCATATCATTGCGGTACCCAACTCCGTTTCCAACCTTTATTTTTTTGGTATTCGTCTCTATGCCTAAAACAAATGCTTCGTGACGGTAAGCTGCTTTTACAGTTTTATTATTTATACCATAAAGAAGTTGTTGAGATTTATTGATAGGGATTCTTTTATTCCAAGTTCTGTTGTGATAACTAAGTACAATTTTACCTTCGGGGTTTTTCTTGTACACCCACAGGGAATTTAGGTTAGACGATTCAACTTTATAAACAGCGAATGTATCAATCCCAATGTATAATCGTAACCACCCACGCACACCGCTTTTTCCTTTTCCTTCTATGATAACAATATCTTCGCCGTCGTAGGAAGAATTTCCAATCTTAACCCAAATGTAGTCGTTTTTGTAAATACCTTCTCGGAGTGGATTCTTAATTGCCGTATTTAGTGCTTGATGACCCGGGTATTTATCTTTAAGAAATCTATAATCTGCTGATTTACGCCCTTGCATAACTTCAATCCTTATGAACCGTGGACTTGCCGCACCTCTATCTAACACATTGATATAGTGTTCTACTAAAAATCGTGCTTTTCCTGCTTCAGTGGAAAACCTTCTATATAGCATGTTAAGTTGATGACGCGTGCTCAAAGTATTTTTCTTGAGACTTTTAATTGCATTGATCACATAGGCTTTTGGTGCTAAAAGCATCACTTCATCCAACGAAACAACGTCCTCTTTAAGTTCAATTGTTTTATCACTGAGCTTAAGGAAATCACCAACTTTTATTTTATAAGTAAGAAACCCAATACTGGAGACCTCTAAAAAATCCTCCGAATTTGTAGCGTTTAAATAAAAACTACCGTCTTCAGTAGTAGAAGTGCCAATATATTTTGACGGGATGCTTACGGCAGCATAGGGTACTGCATACCCTGCATTGTCTTTAACAAAACCTTCTACATGAATTATTTCTTGCCCAAATAAACAATAGTTGAAGTTTAAAAAAAGGATGTATTGAAGACTACTATTCTTCATTTTACTAAGCATATATCGTTATTAAATTAATTCAACTAGGATTAATTTATAAAGCTGTTAAACTTAAAATCTTGGTTTGACGCTGATGCCATTTGTTGATATACACTAAAACTGAGGGGCAATAAATTCTTCAAAACCAATATTTTAAGAAATTAGAAAACAATGTACACCAATCACCAAAGGTAATTAAAGAAGTGAACATTATTTAAGTTCTATTTTTTTAAATTCTGCATAACTCTCCCCCCTAATTTCTTTAAATCTGAGAATCATTTCGTTGAGTTTTTCCGTATTTGACTCTGCCAAATTGATTTGTTGGCTTATATCTTGCGAAAGATCGTAAAGTTGGTATTGGTTACCATTACCGGTTTCAATATTGACAGCTTGTAGTTTGGCAGGTCCATTGTAAGGAGGAATCATTACCCAATCACCAGTTCTAAGAGCTGTGCGCGTTGTTGCCTCCAAAATCAACTCTTCACGCCCCAAATCACTATTACCCATAAAGGTATCTAGCAAGTCAACGCTGTCATCGGCTCGAAGATTACTACCCGTCAAACTAGCCAAGGAAGAAAATAAATCCAATTGGCTCACCAAAGCATCTGATTTTTTGGGCTGAATCTTTCCTTTCCAATACACCATAAAAGGAACTCTCGTACCGGCTTCAAATAGGCTGTATTTACCACCTCGCAACACCCCTGCTGCCGTATGACTTCCATTTTTTTCAACTGCATCGTCATAGTAACCGTCATTTAGCACTGGCCCATTGTCACTTGAAAATACGATAAGCGTATTTTCCAAAAGACCTTCATTTTGAAGAGTATTGATCAGCTCACCAACACACCAATCGGCTTCAGCAATCACATCTCCCCTTGGTCCTAAAGAAGTAGCTCCAACAAAACGAGGGTGAGGTGTTCGTGGTACATGGGGTTGCTGCATGCCATAGTACAAAAAGAATGGTTTATCTTTTTTTGATTTAATGTATTTTTTGACCTTATCAAGGAAATGATCTGCCATGTCTACATCACTCCACTTGGCAGATTCGCCGCCCTTCATAAAACCTATTCTAGGAACTCCGTTTACAATAGTACCGTTATGTCCATGGTGCCACATCATTGACAATAATTCAGGGTTGTTTTTTCCCGTTGCTTGACCTTCATAATTCCTTTTGTAACTGATTTCAATGGGATCTGCTAAATCTAAACCATCCACGTAACCATTCTCAATATAAACTGTTGGCACTCTGTCCTGTGTTGCTGCCATGATGTAAGCATGATCAAATCCTATCTCATTTGGTCCCGGACTAATATGGGTATTCCAATCTACTTGCCCTGTACCAAGGCCAAGATGCCATTTTCCTATGACTGCTGTTTCATATCCTTGTTTTTTTAGCATTTTGGGCAATGTTATTTGGACTGTATCAATGATTAATGGCGCTGTTCCTGGAAGGATGCGAGCTCGTTTTTCTTTCCAAGGGTAGGTTCCTGTAAGTAGCGCATATCTACTTGGGGTGCACGTTGCAGAAGATGCATAGGCTTGTGTGAGTTGCACTCCATTATTGGCTAAAAAATCCATGTTAGGTGTATTAATTTCTGTTGCCCCGTAAGCACTCACATCGCCATAGCCTAAATCATCGGTATAAACAATAATGATGTTAGGATTTTGCTGGTCCTTAGAACAACTTGTTAGCGATAGTGTTAATATCAAAGCAAACGCAACAATAATTGATTTCATTAGTGTGTATTTAGAAATTCAAATTTATAAAATGATTACTGTTGTGGTTTTTATAAATTACCTAAATTAAATTAGCAATTAGCATACTTTAGATAATACATATTATCATCTTGGTAATAAGTAAGAACAAGTTATTATGCTTTGTAGTTTATTTTTGTTTAAAGTGTAAGTCCAGAATTATATAAAAATATGCGTCCGAGACTATTTATTTTTCTTGTATTGATTTGTTGTAATAAAATTGTCAATGCACAAACTAACGTTGCTTCATTCTTTAGTGACGGCATGATACTACAACAACAAAAAAGTATTAATATTTGGGGAATTGATTCGGCAGGAACGAAAATACATGTCTTAAGTTCATGGGGCGAAACTTCCCAGACAAGCACATCAATGAATGGTAAATGGAAGCTACAATTAACAACCCCTAATGCGGGTGGACCACACAGCATAACAATCAAAGGGTCATCTACAGTAACAATTGATGATGTATTGATTGGTGAGGTGTGGGTATGTTCAGGACAGTCAAATATGCAAATAACGCTGGAAGGTGGGTTGGATGGTAATTTCATTGAAGGTGGGTTGGATGCAATCGTGAATTCAAAAAATGACAGAATCCGTTTTTTTAATGTAAAACAAAATGCAAGTTTAAAGCCGTTGGACAATGTAAAAGGTAAATGGAAAAAAGCAGCACCTTCAACCGCGGGATCCTTTAGCGCAGTTGGATACTTCTTTGCTCATCAACTTGAGAAGGTATTGGATGTCCCAATTGGGATAGTGGTAACAGCTTGGGGTTCTTCTACGGCTGAGGCATGGTCTGATGTTAAAACACTAAATGATTTAGGTATAACAATTCCTAGTGAAATTGCTGAGGTGCCACAAATAACGCCTACGGTATTGTACAATGCTATGATGCATCCACTTATTGGATATGGCATTAAAGGTATTTTGTGGTATCAAGGAGAAGCAAATCGTCCTAATGCCAATGAATATGAAAAAATAGTCAATGCTATGGTTACTTCATGGCGAGAACAATGGAATATTGGAGATTTCCCTTTTTATTATGCCCAGATTGCTCCTTTCAATTATGGAAAAAATAATTCTGCTTTTTTAAGAGAAGCACAACTCAAGAGTAGCCAAAGCTTACAAAATACAGAGATGGTAGTTACGTTAGATGTTGGAGATTGCACGCAAATCCATCCATCAAAAAAAAGGGAAGTTGGCAAGCGTCTGTCATACGTAGCACTAGCTAAAGATTATAGCATTAGTGGATATGATTTCAATTCACCCACATTAATAAATCACTTTATTGAAAACCAAGAGATCGTTTTAACTTTTTCAAGCCGTATACAATTAAACAAGAATGTAGATACCTCAGAAAATTTTGAAATAGCAGGAACTGATATGGTGTTTTATCCAGCAAATGCAGCTATGACAAGTCCCTATCATAAAGACCAAAAGATCAGGGTTTTTTCTGAAAAAGTGCCCCATCCAAAAGCGGTGCGTTATGGATTCAAAAACTGTGTATTACCAACGCTTTTTGGAAGGAACGGCCTTCCTGTTTCATCATTTCGAACCGATAATTTAAATTCCAATGAATAGGCTATTGTTGTTGTTTTTACTACTAAGTAGTTTTGGATATACTCAAAAATATCAACCGCAGTTTTCTACTGCAGGGTTTTACCAAACAGACAAGAGTGTTCGTGAAGCTATTAATTTTAATGTAGGGTGGCGCTTTATAAAGCAAGATGTTACTGGTGCGGAAAAACATGATTTTGATGACAGTGCATGGAGCGTTGTAAACCTCCCTAATGGCTTGGAAATATTGCCTTTAGCTGCCAGTGGTGGTATTAATTACCAAGGACCAGCATGGTATCGAAAACTATTTAGTTTGAATGAAACCATGCGATCCAAAAAAGTCATACTTCATTTTGAAGGGATTATGGGTAAATCTAAAATATGGGTAAACGGTGCTATGGTAAAAGAGAACTTTAGTGGTTATTACCCTATACATATTGATGTAACTGAATACGTGAATTTTGAAAAACCAAACACAGTTGCGGTTCGTGCCGATAATAGTAATGACAAAACCTACCCTCCAGGCAAACCACAGGAGCAATTAGATTTCACCTATTTTGGCGGTATTTACAGAGACGCTTGGCTAATAACTCATAACCATACTTACGTCACTCATCCTACTGCAGCGGAAAAAGTAGCAGGTGGAGGTGTGTTTGTTCATTATGAAAACCTTTCTGAAAAATCAGTTGATGTTTTTGTTGATGTTGATGTTAAAAATGAAGGAAAAAAGAAAACAGTATTTGTCCAGCTAGACCTGCTAGATAACGATGGGAACGAAGTAGTATCCTCGGTCAACGAATACCAACTTCCAGAAAATAATGCTGTACAAACTCATGCGCAACTTACTGTACCTAATCCCAAGCTTTGGCGTCCTGACAACCCACAACTACATGATCTTCGAATAAGTTTAAAAAATAAACGCGGTGATGTGTTGGATACTTTTATAAAAAGGATTGGTATTCGAACTGTTGAAATGCGAGGACAAGACGGGTTTTATCTTAACGGCAAGCCTTACCCGCAGCTTTTAATAGGAGCTAACAGGCATCAAGACTTTGCACATATTGGGCATGCACTTCCGAACAACCTACATTATCGCGATGCATTAAAACTACGTCAAACGGGAATGCGTGTCATTAGGTCGGCACATTTTGTTCAGGATCCTGCATTTATGGATGCCTGCGATGAGTTAGGCTTATTGTTTGTTGCGACGATTCCAGGATGGCAATTCTGGAATAAAGACCCAATTTTCATGGATCGTATGTTGGATGATGTGCGAAAATTAATTCGTTTGGAACGCAACAGACCGTCAGTATTTATTTGGGAAATTATTCCTAATGAAACGCATTTTCCTGAGAAATTTGCTCACGAAGCTACAAAATCTGCAAGAGAGGAATTTCCATTTAAAGGCTTATACACGGTAACTGATGCGCGTGAAATGAGGGGAAAAAACCAAAAATATTTTGACATGCTTTATTCCAATGATCTGGTGGCAAAATATCCTAATAAAAGTATATTTAAGCGCGAATGGGGTGATTTTGTTGATAATTGGGTAGACCATAACTCTGTGAGCCGGGTAGCAAAACAGTGGGGTGAGACAGCTCAAATCCGCCAAGCATTGCATTATTTTAAAGAAGAATGGATAGAAAATGGTGAGCTCAAAACATGGCCTTCCCTTACAATGTCTTATGCTGCTAGCAAATCATTAGTTGGTGCAACCATGTGGCATCCATTTGATCATCAGCGAGGATATCACCCCGATCCCTTTTGGGGAGGTATTATGGACGCCTATCGCCAGCCAAAATTCTCATATTATCTACTTAAAAGCCTCCTTCCAACTAACGGTCTTGAAAAAGTTCCCCAAGTTGATTCAGAGCCCTTTGTGTTTTTAGCGCATCTCATGACTCCCTTTTCTGCTGAAGATGTTGTAGTGTTTACCAACTGTGAGGAAGTAAAACTTACAATGTACGGAGAAGAAATTGGCGTAAAGAAAGCCACAGATGCTGCTAACCCAGTACCAAGAGTACCGGTTATTTTTAAAGATGTTTTTAAATATACAGATGTTAGAAATAAAAGTAAAAAAGGGTACGGAAAAATAAATCAGGAATATGTTGAGGGTGCGGTAATGAAAGCCGAAGGAATTATCAATGGAGCGGTAGTAACAGAACACAAACGTTGGCCGGTAGGAAGAAAGCGAAGGCTTGTGATAAAAGTAGATGATTCTGATATTCAGCCCATGGCAGATGGTAGCGATATTACTACGGTTGTTGCTTATTTAGTAGATGCGGGTGGAGCGATAAAACGATTAAGTGACGAATACGTACATTTTACTGTTGAAGGTGAAGGTGAGTTAATTGGTGATACAGCTAATGAAATTAATCCGCAAAAGATGCTTTGGGGAGAAACGGTAGCTCTAATACGCTCAAGTACTACAGCTGGAAAAATTAAAGTTAAAGCAGCAATACTGAAAGAGGGAATCAATATACCAGATTTTGCTGAAATTGAGTTTAGTACTGTTGAAGCATCACAAAATTTAATTTATAACGAATTACCTAATAAAGACGCAGCTGCAAAAATCCCGTTTTTAATTGACCAAAACGAAGATTTAGAAATATTAAGAAATGAGTTGCGTAAAGTTCAAAAAGAGCTACAGGAGTATAAGATCAACGAGGTTGGAAAACAACAACAACAATTTATTCAGTGAAATAATAATGAAAATTAGATTACGTATTTTTAGTTTCTTCTCATCTATTGAGGCTTTAGTACTTTTCTTTTTTTCTGTTTTGAGTTTTTCAACCGCACAACAAAAACCAAACGTGTTATTGATTAATATTGATGACATGGGGTGGAAAGATGTAGGCTTTATGGGCACTGATTTCTATGAAACCCCTAATATTGATGCATTATCTGCAGCCGGCATGGTTTTTAATAATGGCTATACTTCTGCCGCAAATTGTGCTCCAAGTAGAGCTTGTTTACTAACAGGTTTATGGCCTCAAAGACACGGTGTTTTTACGGTAGGTTCATCTCAAAGAGGTGACGTAGAAGACAGAAAAATTATACCAATTAAAAACACCCGATTTTTATCAAATAAATTTAAAGTGATACCACAGTATTTGAAAGAAGTGGGCTATAATACATATCACATTGGTAAGTGGCATATCTCAAAAAATCCTATGGATTTTGGTTTTGATGTAAATATTGGAGGTAGTGATGCAGGGTTTCCTAAAAGTTACTTTCTCCCGTACAAAAATGTAGATGTCGAAGGATCTGGTGCAGCTTATTTAACAGATGTACTTACCAAAAAAGCAGTGACTTTAATGACAGCATCAAAAGAACCATTTTTCATGTACTATGCTACGTATGCTGTTCATTTACCCATTAATCCAATACCAGAATTAGTGCCAAAATATTTAAAAAGAGAATCAAAATTAGGGCAAACCAACGCGAAGTATGCATCGATGGTTGAAAATCTGGATAAAAATATTGGTGTTTTAATTAAAGGTTTAAAAGATGCGGGGATATTTGAAAATACTGTTATTATTTTTACATCAGATAATGGGGGCTTGTATGGAATTACAAGTCAAAAACCATTGAGAGCGGG
>CESW01049660.1_pt1 | contig 14493 bp, 9 predicted proteins | sample 531171 | NCBI WGS metagenome assembly CESW01 (sample SAMEA2621859, study PRJEB7988) | marine metagenome | biome: marine biome (ENVO:00000447); feature: surface water layer (ENVO:00002042); material: "saline water (ENVO:00002010), including plankton (ENVO:xxxxxxxx)" | depth 5 m
ACTGCCCGTTCTAAAATAACATAAGAGGCATAATCCAGGAACCAGTCACCGTACATATCATCAACATAGATGGCATCATCCCCATCATCCCTATCAGTATTAGTATCTTGTGCCGTAGCCTCAGGATCAAAACGACGGACTTCTTGAACTTCATCCGTTTTTCTAGATTCCTCTTCTGAATCCTGATCCTCTTCGACCTCTTTTCCCTTATCCTCTGCCATTCTTAAAAATTTAGGCTGCCTCGCTATCTTCGGTATCAGCGTTTACCGCGATGTCTTCTTTTCTTGCTTCTTTCGCTTCCTCCTCAACAATATCGTGCTCAAACCGTAAATTACGAATGATGTATTCTTGTCGTTCCGGAGTATTTTTTCCCATAAAGAATTTGAGCATCTCCTTGATTGATTCCTGCACATCAATTTTTACAGGATCGAGACGAATGTCATCCGCAATAAAATGTTTAAATTCCTCAGGAGAAATCTCACCCAAACCTTTAAATCGTGTAATTTCCGGGTTTCTGCCAACAGTTTTAATCGCAGCTTCGCGCTCTGCATCGTCGTAACAATAAAGGGTAGTCTTCTTGTTACGCACGCGAAATAAGGGAGTTTGGAGAACAAATAAATGACCTTGTCTAATTAATTCGGGAAAGAATTGAAGGAAAAAAGTGATTAAAAGAAGCCTGATATGCATACCGTCTACATCTGCATCGGTTGCAATCACAACTTGATTGTATCGCAAGTCCTCTAAATCTTCTTCGATGCCTAGGGCTGCCTGAACTAAGTTAAATTCCTCATTTTCGTAGACCACTTTACGAGTTAAACCAAATGAATTCAAAGGCTTTCCTTTAAGACTAAAGACTCCTTGAAACTGAACATCTCGAGCCTTGGTAATCGATCCGCTAGCTGAGTCACCTTCCGTTATAAATAAGGTACTTTTGAAGCGATTTTTATCTTTGGTATTCAGATGAACCCTACAATCCCGGAGTTTACGGTTGTGGACTTTACTCTTTTTTGCCCGTTCTCTTGCAATTTTCTGGATTCCCTTAAGTTCTTTTCGTTCTCGTTCACTTCGTTGAATTTTTTCTAGTAATGCATCGGCAGTCTGCGGATTTTTGTGTAAAAAATTATCCAGTTTTTCCTTGAGGAAATTACCTACAAACAAGCGAATGGATTCACCTTCCGGTGCAACGGTCAAAGAACCAAGTTTCGTTTTTGTCTGGGATTCAAAAACAGGCTCTTGTACCTTCAAGCTAATCGCAGCAACCAAACCGCCACGAATGTCAGGCGCATCAAAATTCTTTTTCGAAAAATCACGAATGGTTTTCACCAAGCCTTCCCTGAAGGCAGCCTGGTGAGTCCCCCCCTGGGTGGTATGCTGACCGTTCACAAAAGAAAAATAATCCTCCCCGTATTGCTCAATATGCGTAAAAGCAACTTCGATATCATGACCTTCGATGTGAATAATTGGATAAAGGGGATCTTCGGATAAGTTTTCCTCTAAAAGATCCTTAAGACCATCTTTGGAGCGAAACTTCTTACCATTATATTGGAGTACAAGGCCCTTATTCAAATAGGTGTAATATCGAAGCATCCGCTCCACATACTCATTGCGGTAGCGATATTTCTTAAACATCGAACCATCCGGAACGAATGAAATAAAAGTTCCGTTTTCCTCTTGAGTCTTCTTATTTTTCTTATCGATTTCCTGTGGTTCACCATACGAGTATTCAATCCTACGGGTATCACCTTCACGGAATGACTGGATATTAAATGTTTTCGAAAGCGCATTCACTGCTTTGATTCCGACTCCATTTAACCCCACTGATTTTTTAAAAGCCTCAGAGTCGTATTTTGCTCCGGTATTAATTTTTGAGGAACAGTCCAATAATTTCTCCAAAGGGATTCCTCTACCATGATCTCGAACGGTGACGATATAGCCATCACAATCGACTTCAATTTGTTTACCGAAGCCCATGACGAATTCGTCAATGCAGTTATCTAGGACCTCCTTCAGCAAGACATAAATACCATCGTCGTCTGAAGAGCCGTCACCAAGCTTGCCAATATACATACCTGGACGAAGCCTGATGTGCTCTTTCCAGTCGAGCGACTTGATGCTGTCCGCCGTATAATTGTGATCAGCCATTGATCCCTTTTATCCTATCCACACCCTTATTTATGGTTGTGGTTTACAATTTGTCCATCGGAAAAATTTGCTTTTGGATAAAAAAATTCGCATCCTTCGATCTTACCCCCCTTTTAGCACCCATATAATGATTCAATCTTTCCTGCTTTCTTTTTCCCAAATCAAGGACATAAAAATCATAAGGCCGATGATTTATGCTACCCTTTTGACCACCTTCAGCATCCTGGCATTTTTAATTTTGGGTGCAACTACCATCGATTGGGTGCTTGATTCTTTTTCTAAAACCTTAACCAATTGGTTTGGCGAAACCGAGGGTGTTGTACAAATGGTTTTGTTGTTCATCGGAACCGGCTTTATCATTGTACTTGGATATTTTGCTTTTGCTGGAATTCATGCTGCATTTCTGGGAATTTTCATCGATGATATCTTTGATGCAATCAAGACTCGCCACTATCCAAATCTTGAACTGCTTCCCGCTCCTTCCATTCGTGAAAGTATTCTTTTCTCTACACGTTTTATTTGCTTCAGCTTGTTGATTAACATGGTCGCTTTTCCTTTTTACCTGATTGGGTGGTTCATCCCCCCGATTGGAATTGCAATGCAGGTTTGTATAAACGGCTACCTTCTTGGAAAAGAGTATGGGCAGCTGTTGGCTTACAGAATTCCACCGGACAAAGAGAATAAAAAAGAATCCTACTTTCAAAATGGAGCACTTGCTACCTGTCTATGGATGATTCCAGTTCTCAACCTGTTTGCTCCAGTCTTACTTGCTGCATCGGTGATGCACACCCGCATGAAAACTTATCCTAGGTAAAACGCCACCTTTTTCTCTTTAAGAAGACGCTTACCGCTTATCGGGGTAAATGAATTCGAGCATGCTTCTGGATTTGTTGATAGTGAATTCGGGCAACTTGCCACATGTAAGTACCGGTTGTCCTTCCGTAATCATTGCTTACTGCTTGTGCTAAATACTTCTCCGCTTCGCTTATCTTTCCTTCGACCATCTCCATGTAAATACCAACATATAGATAGGCATGAAAGAGAACCCTCGAGTGATAACCCTTCGGGTATTTCGCTTCGTGAATTCGGGCAAATAATACTGCGGGTTGCATTTCACCCTTAAAGAGATCGTAGAGCCAAGGGTATGGGGGTCGGTCACTTTGTTTATATTCTATTAAATTCTGGCGAGCTTCAAGTACACCACTTTCCTGGGCTTGTGACATGAATCTCCAGATTCCATTTTCGCGGTCCACTGCATCGTGCTGATGATATATCTCAAATTGATGGGCCGCTTTTTTAAAAAGGCCAAGATAAAAATATGTGATGCCCAAACGCCAATGCGACACTTCCAGCAAGGGGTCTAATTGAATCATTTTTTCATAATCCTTCCGTGCTCCACCAAAATCTCCTAAGAACATTCTGGCATCCCCGCGACGTGAGAATAACTCTAATGAGTTAGGCTTTAATTTAATGTGCTGACTTATTTTTTGCTCCAATGAAGTATATTCTGAAAGAATCAAAGCGATCTCCTTTTTGGGTAAAACCTCTCCCCATGTTGAAGTAATCCAAAAGAACAGAGCCAGACTATGGAAAAACCAGTTCTTCATCTTTGGAACTCGTCTTTAAACAGAGTTCCAAGCAAGGTGCCATTTTCATCCCACTCCTGAATCAAACCATAAGCCAATCCATCCTTCACCTTGGTTCTGGAACGGATTTGACCGTTTGGATGATAGGCATCAGCAAATCCGGTAAATGGAGATTCAGACTTAATTTCATACCAAAGTCCATCTTCACGAAATTCCAGATCTTTTTCTTGGTTTAAGTTATTGTATGCATTTTCTTCAGGATTTCCCCGTTCAGGAACTTCTAAATCATTGAGCACACATTGGGAAGGCAACCAAATGATAGCGACACCTAAAAAGAGCACGGTACCGCCCCACCAGTAGTACATGGGAGGGAGTCGACGGTACCACGGCAAGTCCTTGGGCTCAGGTGGATCTGGGAATTTAAAATCGTTCACAATGGGCTCATAGCAAAACCAATCCATTCAATTGAGGAAAGCATAAAGAAAAACATTCATGCCCAAGCGGGCATAAAAAGCATGGGCATAATTACTTATTTCTTCACCCGTATAATACTTAAAAATCCTCCACCTTCCATTGGGCTCTTGGACCCAAAGAGGCCTCTGCCCCTCCACCGAATAAATAACATCTTTTAAACCATCCTCTCGAGTTACCTCGTAAGTATTCCCCACAAAGGAGGCGAGTTTGAGCTCCTGGTCAAAATTTTCAGCGGACTCACGAATCCGAAAAGAAATGGGAGGAATCCAAGCCCCGAATTCATCCTTCCCCCAACCCATTGCACAAATAGGAGAGGCCACACAGGCCAATCGTCCTTTTACCTTAAGTCCAACAAAAGAATAAGTTCCTTGGGGCCATTTCTCTTGCTCGACAAAGGTTAAGACAGTCTCAGGAAGCCTCTTCTGGTCTTGCTTGATTTTCAAATCTTCATTCTTGGGTAAACCTTTGAAAAAAGTCCGAAAAATTTCATGGTTTCGGGGTAGTGGTAAAAAAGATTTTTCTGGATAAACCTTAGAAAATAATTCCCGAACCTCGGGCCTTTCTTCCCATGCGGCATAACTGTGCCCCAAATCTCTTCCCAGAAAAGAAGCCTTGATTCCGGCATCCAAGTACACAAACCCGCCCTGTTCCATGTAGCGCCTCAAAGCGTCTTTCTCCTCCTGTGGAAATTCCAGGTTCGGTTGATCATCACAATTAATGTAGAGAATCGGATTCTCAAAAAGTCGTTCATCTGTAAGCTCTGAGATGTAAAGTGGATCAACATCAAAGCGACCCGAGGTTTGCTCGTTTAACATTTTCAACAAACTAGGCAGTGCATCCGCGTACCTTCTGGTTCCGTTCTCAACCCTCATGAGTTGTAGAACCCTAACCCCACCACCCTCAAGCTCCCGTGCCTCTTGAGCAGAGAGGTTACCAAAGCACGAAATCGTAAACAGAAATAAAATAAAAGTTCTCAATGTATTCATGGTTGAAATCCCATTTTTTGTAGTTCTGCCCTTACCAAAGAATTAATTTGGTTGGCCGGATACTTGGCGACATGTTCGCGTAAGACTGGAATTCCGTCCTTTCGGTCAGTGATGAGCGATTCCATAGCCGCTCTTTGCACCGCATAGTTGTCATCCAGTAGAGACTGAGCCATCACTTTCAACCAACCAGGTGATTTGCGAACACCCATTGCTCGAATGGTGGTGGAACGAACGACCTCGTTCTCATCAATTAATAATTCAAAGCCAAATTCATGAACAGATTCTGCAGATGCGGTCATCAAGCACTGGCCAGCAAAAATTCGCACATTCGAATAAGAACTGGTAACCAAAGCCCTCATTTGCTCCAAGCTTAAAACCCCGACTCGACCACGAAGATTATTTAATACCGCCTCTCGCACACCCTTATCTTTATCTTTCATCGCAGCAAGCCAAAGGCTTGGGTCCTTCCAACCGGAGGTCAAGCCCATCAAACGCTGCCATGCAACGGTTCTCATTCTCGAACTACTATGATCGGTTAAAACCCGGTAAATATCAACCCCGTCCTGACCCATCGCAGATATGGCATAAAGGATGGTAGTTACTTGGGCAGTCATTCCTCTTGCATTGAGCAAGTAAGATTTAATTTTTTCCAAGACGGGAGAGGGTAAGCGCTCTCCTAAACGGGCTAATTCAACTGCAGCCATGGAAGACACTTCCAAATCAGAATCTCCAGTCATAGTTCTCAAAACGCCTCGGTATCTAGAATCATAACGATTACAATCTCTGGCAACATCCACGACTTTCAACCGAATTCCACGACTGGGATGAAGGGCAAGCTCTTCAATCCGTCCTATAATTCGTGAATCTCTGGCGTTACTAGAAACCCTGCTTAAGGCTGTTAATAGCACGCCTTGATCTGAATCGTTAAGTAATTTCTCAAAGGTTGAAACTGGCATTGAAATTCTTAGATACTGGTAGTATTTAAGGAGATTCTGTCGGACGATCGCGTCTTCATCCAGCAACGCCTCAAGGGCTATAGTATAAAGGTCCGGTCTCAAACTGGCGGGCAAGCTCTGATAGACCTTGCGACCATTGATTTCAATCATTTCCATCTTCGCCCGCATCAATCCACCTACGAGGCGAGGAATCATTGCCGAAACTTCGCGCCGTACTTCAACATCTTTATCCGCAATCTTAGAAAAAACTTTTTCTAGTAAAGATCGGTCGAACAATGGATACCCATCACTTGAATGTTCCGCGAGAGATACAATAGATGCTCTTCGAACCAAAGCACTTGAATCATCCAAGGCACCAACAAGCAAGATGGATGAGGTCGTCCCGGGATATTTACCCAGCAATTTTGCCGCACCAATTCGGACACCCTCCTCCCCCTGCCTCAAATCTTCTCCGGCTTTTTGGATGGTTTGAGATTGTGAAGTTCGAACGGGAGGGAGGGGACCACTATCGTTCTGGTCTTTGAGACCAGCTTCCACTGCCAAGGGAATTCCGTTTGGTGGCTGATTCCCTAAAGCTTTGCCAAAAATCCCAAGCAAACAGGTCAAGAGAAAGAAAGTAAAAATATTAACTTTGTAACTCACTTTAGTCCAGCCTGCCTCCTGATAACCCATTCAAAACCCGCTGCCAAAAAAATCAAAATAAAAATTGGCCAAACCTCTGCCAAGCTTGCTCTCTGCTGAAGGGTTGGTACGGATTTAGCAAAAGTAGGCTCCCATGCTTCATTCATTTCAGCGATTGGAATAAATTGCCCTCCAGTCAACTTAGCAAGCATCTTAAGTTCGCGTTCCGCGTAGGATAAATCTTTTGATTCTTCTCCTGTCTCGGACACCCGGACATAGGTTTCCGTTTTCAATTCTTCTCCATCCGGGAAATCCAAGCTGTATTTAACTTCATAAGCCCCGGGTAAATTGGGCCGAAACGAACCGCTATACTGACCAGCTACGGCTCCTTGTGGATATAATTGTATGGTTTTTGCAAACCCTTCAGGCCCCTCTATATCAGCACGAACCATTGCGTCCATAGCGGGTTCGAAGTCCGCACTTAATGCCTCCACTTTTAAGACTGCATCCATTCCACGGGGAAGAACATCCTCGCTTTCATCGATCTTCAAACGTTCTTCGCCCCCCTCCCCCAACCACTGGGTTAACGATTGCCAAAACTTCCTAAAGTCCTCGGCTCCTTTCTCATCCGAAATGGCACGACGCCAATCGTCAGGAACTCCCCAGTAAGCCACTTTTCCAGCACCATAAGCTTGGACTGTTAAAACAGGTTTTCCATTGGCTCTGGATACCACAACTCCTCGAGCTCCTTTGTTTTGTTCACTTACAAAATATCCCGGTAAACGGTCCGGTATAAATGGCCTCATTTCCTGCACCTTATCCTTGGGGGTAAACAAAGGTTCCTCATACACTTTCAAAGAAAGATTATCCTTTGCCAAAATCCGTTCTACTTCCTTGGCAGGTAATAACCCCCCCAACTTTTCGCGCCCATCGCCCAAAGGACCAAAGGTTAAAAGACCGCCTCCACGTTTCTGCACGAAATCCTTCAAGGAGCTGACCACGGTAGCATTCATCTCGGATAATGCATCGAGATCTAAAAGGATAGCATCAAAATCCATCCAAAAATTTGGATCCGTTGGATAATTTGGCCTCACTTTTTCACCAAAGGCATGAAAAACATTCTCTCCCAAACGAATAAGTGAATTCAGATCAAACCTCTCCTCATTTCCAAGAATTCTCTTGATGAAGGAATATAATGGTCTGACTTGGTTTGATAAATACAGCACAGTAAATTGTTCCGGTGGCTTAACCAAGACCAACAAGGAATCTGAATCGTTGGAAGGGTCAGAATCCCCTTCAGGAGTTTCTAGCGAAAGACGATACCGCTTAGGACCTGCAAATTTTGGTATTTGCGGGGAAAGCATAATTTTTCTTTTTTCCCCTTTTTTCAAGTCGAGTGGAAGGGTCTCTAAAATTTGATCACCCATAAAAAAAATCAACTCGGTTGATAAGCTGCGATCGAATAAATTTTCGACTTCTGCACTCATCAAAAGTTCTTCCTTCGCAACCGCAACTGGCTTCCGGTCAGTGAATGAAACCCGCAAATCTCCACGAAGCATTTCTTTCCCTACTCCAACCACATTAATCGGGACAGCTTTAGCTCGATATTCTTTTGCAACCTCGAGTACGGAACGACCCTGATTGTTTAAACCATCTGAAAATACTACCGCTGCTCCGGTTTTTCTTTCTTCCTGTCCCAGAGACAAACTGGCATGCAGGGCATCTCCTAAGGCAGTCTTTTTGCCAAGCTTTGTTTCGCTCCATGAATTGGAATTTAAACGCTTCAAATCATCAGAAAAACCCATGCTATCCACTTTACCGTATTTCTCTCGCATTTTATTAATCCAGCTTTCTTGCTTCTGAACACTTAAAAAAGGCTGAATCTTGGAAATCCTCCGGAGACTATTCCGATCATCTCTTGCATCCATACTTCCTGAGAGATCAGATAAGATAAGAAGTTTCATCCTGGAAGGATCCGGCTCCTCAGTGGTGATGAAGGGACGGGATATTAAAATAAGAAATAAAATGGCCGCTAGGGATCGAAGCACAATCAACTTCCAAGCCAATCCAGAAAGAGTAGATTTTAAGAGCGCCCTGCTATGAATCCATAAGGCAATGGTGAGTAAAACAAATAATGAAACCAACCATATAGGTGAAAGAGGCCAATCGAAACCCATGCTTATTCTCCTTCGGCAATACGACGAAAGTATTCCTCCACTTGTTTTTTATAGCGACTAGGAGCAGAAGAAGTCGCTTGATTGCGACGAAGTAAATTATCCTTGGCTTCTTTCCAGAAGAATTGTTCAGCCAACTGAAGTGCTTCCGCGATCGCAGCCGATGCCATTGATTTGGAAGAGGTCGGGTCCTCACTGATCGCAACCTGTTCGAAGAACTGAGTTATATTTTGTAGCCTTTCATCTTTTTTGGAGTGGGATAAGGAACCCAAGGCATTTGCAATTTCTTCGGCCGAATCCTTCATTTCTTCGGCACCCATACCGGGCAACTCGTCCTGAGTTTTCATCAATTTCTCTACTAACTCACGGAGGGCATCATTACCCAAATTTCGGAGTTTATTAGCCACGCCTTCCAAATCATCCTGAAGCTTTTCCAAATTTTCTGCAACTTTGCCCTCTTCTTTTTCTGCGGAAGGAAAATTCTCATAGAGTAAAGAATTGGAGGCACGCTTGCCCGCACGCTCTAACCCTTCGCTCCTAGATTCGCGGGTACTTTTAAGCAGGTCTTCCATCGCATTTTCATTAAACTTGCCAAGGGAACGAGCCATTTCGTCGATTTCTTCAAGAAGATCTTGGGCCGCAGAATTTAGCTCATCTTGTTCTTCTTTTAGAGCACCTCCTTTACCCGGACTTGCACCTTGGGTTTCCCCTTGCAGCTCTCTTTGATTTTCCGATAATCCCGAAGCCCCCTCACTTAATTGATCAACCATTTTTCCAGCAAGTGCGGCCATTTTAGACTCCAATTCCGAAATCGCACTACCCAGAACCTCCTCGGCAATTTCACCATGAGGCTGTGCTTCCCTAGGCTCATCCCGACGTAGATCACCAGCTGCTTCTTTCATTTCATCTCCTGCTTGCTTGAGTTTTGCAACCTCCCCAAGTTTTCCGGACTTTTTATACCAATCTTCTTCTAAACTGTTTAGATCTCGCCTGATATCTTCCTGCTCTTGGGCAGAGTTTTGATTCGGTTTCCCCTTGGTTCCTTGTGCTGCTGCTCTCCCAATATCTTTATTCAATTCTTGCTGACGGGCCTCCAAGTCTTCCAATTTCTTCAAGTCTTCGGCCATACGGTTGAGTTGCTCAGCTAAGTCCTCAGGCTCCTCTGATTTTTCTTCGCTTGGCTTTTCACTTTCTCCGTCGGACTCAGATGGTTTTTTTCCTTTTCCCTTCATCTTTTTCTTATTCATCTTTTGGAGCAATGCATAAAGCTGAACTAATTTACGGAGTGTTTTCTCCGAAGGTTCCAGGGATTCCTCTAAAAGTAAATCTCCGGCATAAATCTCGGATTGTTCGATATGGTAAGTGGCTTCGTTTAGGAGTTCACCCAAATCAATACCATCGACGACGGGAAACATACCTTCATTCTCGTCAAAAACTTTAGTCATCTCGTGCTTTAAACTTAAAGCATGCGTGGCAATGGATAAGCTTAGTTTCTCAAACTGGACTTCATCATCTTCAAGCATGGCATCATAGGTGGACCGAATAATCTTTTTGGATTTGTTAATGAAATCCCGAATAGGAATCTCTTTGGTTTCCGCAGTTTCCCCTTCCCCATCCATCTCCTCGGTTGCATTCCCCTCGGGAGGCAAGACTTCGATAAAGTAAATCTCGGAACGAGCTAGTTGCCCTTCGGGTTCCTTGTTATCCAATGCTAATGCCATGTATGTAAGAACATCTCCCACGGCCAAGGCATGGTCATTTAAGTCAAAAATATAAGATAGAGTCTTTTCTTGCTCTACCGGGTTAATAAAGATTGTCTTTTCAGTCTTCTCACCTGCATGAGAAATATTGATTCGAACATCCGCGATTCCATGATCATCGGAAGCATAAACTTCGACCAAAAATTGAGCGTCTGCTGGCAGTTGTAAATCTTCCGCAGGCTCGGTAATTTCAACAACTGGAGGTTCGTCAGGGATGGGAGAAAAAGAAATCGCATCATATACGGTCGGTGCCCTTCCGGGTTCGTCCAAGTCTTCCAATCGCAACCGTCCCTTCCAGTCTTCACCTAAAGTAAAAACAAATTGGAATTTTCCGTCTTTGCCCATTTCCAAACTATGATTCCCATCACTAGCGGCCAAGGTTGCCCCGACTCTTTGGGGCAAATCCAATACCTCCAAACTGAGCTCAATCCGGCTACCCTCAGGTGCTCGGACATACCCAAAGTCAGAATGAATGAAATTTTCCTGCTTGATGTAAGCAGGGGGAAAAATACTCCATTCAATCTTTTTAACCGCTGGAGGGTCATATGGTTTAAGGGTGTACCAATCACTGACAATACTGGGGGTAAAAACTCGATACTGGAAGGGCTTGACCAGGGAGGGAACCACAAATTCAAAACGACCTAAGGTGGGAGTGGAAAGCATGTCAAGCCTGGTAATCTCTTTTTCCTTTTCAAGGAATTCGATGGATGCTTTTTTCTCGCCGCGGTGACCGCGGGTAACATCTGCAAAAATAGAAATATCCGATCCCCTACTGAATTCATCCGTGGCTTGAAATATTTCCTTCATGGTGTCTCCAGACTTGGATGTAAAAACAGACAAACCAGGTTCTTCAGAAACCGCATCGATGGCTTTACGAATCGGACTGGACTCAAAACTCCAGACCGTAAAAATCCCACCGCATATCAAACCAAAAGCTAGGGAAGACCAAAACTTGCCAGTGGGTCGAGTACCTTTACCCCATGCAATCTCGGAAATTTTATGATTGGTAACCTGTAAAACTCTTCTCTCCATGAAGGATAACTCTTGGTCCTTCGCTTTTTCTTGCAACTCGACCGCACAATTTAACGAGTCCTTTAATTCGGGATTGGCAAATTCAACGTCTTTTGCCAGCCGGTTCAATTTCGGCTTCCTGATCCAGAAATAGATCAGGGCACCAAGTACTAGCAGTCCAACCATAGAAAGAAGTCCCTGAACCCAGTTACCTGCATTCTCTTCCATAATCGGAAAGAAAAGATCATATAGATCAACCAGATAAATCAACACCGGCCAAGCCAAGAGCCCACAAACTAAGGCCAAAAGATAACGGGAAAAGATAAAAAAACGAACCTCTTGACGAAGTTTACGAAGGAATTCAGGCATCCTGCATACCTCCCGTTTTCGTTTTCATTACTCTAGGTTTTGACCAGATCACTTCTATAATCAAGAGGATTGATACTCCGATGGCAAACCACAACCATAGCGACCGATCAGTCTTATCTTTGAGGTTATCGGATGAATTCACATTTTTAGAAAGTTTGGGCCTTCCTCCGAGAGCATCCACAAGTTCTTGGAGACCATAAGTTTGAGGAGAAGATTCTGCAATCGAAGGCACGACCTCAATCCATTGATCCTCGAATCGATAAGTCCCAGGCCTTTCAGCCATAAAAACTTCGTTCCCAGACCAAGTATCCCCAGGCTCTAAAAGTGGCCAGGTCTTGGAATTTCCAGAACTTACCCCTTTTTGTACCAGCTCCATAAGCATGGGAAGAAAAGAGTTCCTCAAAGGAAGGTCAGTCCATCTGGGATTCACCCGGAAAGGAAGAAAAACCAATTTCCCTCCACTTTCATAATCCCGGACAACAGCGAGAGGGCGTCCATTTCGATCCTTAATTGGGATCTTCAATGGGTCTTCGACACCCTTTAATACACCAAAGCGAAAAAAGGAAGTTAGGTATAAATCACGGGAGGCTTTACCGGAAAATATTTTGCTCAAAGGACTCTCCTCTGCCAACGCGGCGATTCTGAAAACTTCTCCCGACCGACTGGCTCCACCCACTACTTTAGAAAAGCTAAAATCCAACAGACCAGATTGCTTGATCATTGAAATAGAAGCAGAAAAAGGCTCGCTCGGAGTGACCAGGGCAACTCCTCCACGATCAAGAAAAGATTGCATAAAAGCGGGTAGTCCCTGTGCCTCAAACCAACCACCTAACCCAAGTCCGAATAGTAACTCCAAATTCACGCTCTCGTCTCCTATTCTTAATGCATCTGCAAAGTTTTGATTCAATTCCCAACGATTCCATCCACTATCTCCAGAGCTGAGGACCGCAGTTCTTAGATAATCCTTCTCTTCAGAGGTATCCTTTTGATTATCATTCCCGACCCAAAATCCAAATCTTCGGGGAGGGGGAGATTTTAGCCAGAGGCTTCTTTCATCATCCAACGGGTATCGATCTCCGGCTTGCAGACGAATCGTAGCCTTTGAGAAATCTCCGGCCGGCAAGATAAACTGTGCTTGGCTCGACCCCAGTGGGTTCAGCTCCAATGCTTGTTTTTCTTTCTCCAATCCACCTGCGATCATACTCAGTTCGGTGGTAACTTTTTCATCCGCCCAGTTGCGAACAACCACCCAGATACGAATTTTATCTGAGCCAATTGGAACCGCTCTTGCCTCTACAATCCCTTGATTCTTACTTCTCCCTCCATTGGACTCATTCGCCCCCACCTTAATTAATTCAAAATCAATACCGTCTCGTGCAAGGTCCCGGTAAACTGATTGCCAATCTCCGCTTTGAAAGTCACTTATAATAACCAATCGCTTTTCGTCCACACCTTCGGCAAATGATTTGGCAACTCCATCGATCAAAACCTGGGCATTTCCTCTCAACCATGCATGCTGAAGGTTTCCGATTGCATCTTCCAATTCCTCCTTTTTGGTTCCCACAGGATATAATTCCAGATCCTTGCCTCCAAAACCAATTAAGCCGTATTCATAATCATCCACTTCCAACAACTTTTTGGCTTTTTCTTTCGCTTCATTCAAACCATTCCAACCTTCCATACTGGGACTTAAATCGATCGCAATCATCGCATGCCGACCCTTTCCACCTTCCGAAGCGATCCCATCATCCTTCCAGTAAGGATCTGCCAATAACAGGGTTAGCAGGGAGAAAAGCAAAATTCTTAGTAGCAACAGGAGCCAATCCGATGGAGACTTGCGACCGGTTCTTGGTATGCTTGAGGGTCGAATAAAACGCAGGGAAGAAAAGGCATGTTTTTGAGTTACCGTCTGATATGCCATATGTGCCAAAATAGGCAAACCAATTGCCAAGCCAGTCCAAAGGGCAGCAGGTTGTGCAAATTCAATCATCAACTTCTCGATTCGGATTTCACTTTGCTCGGTTCCGGACTCCTAGGAAACGACGCAATCCATGCCCCAGATCTTGATCACTGTGAAAGGTTTCAAATTCCGCAGATATCGAATTCATCTTTTCCTTGAGCCCCTCCACAAAACGATTCATTTCCCTCAGGTAATCCTCTCGGATCGCATCCGGAGAAGTTGAAACTTCCCGCGAGCCTTCCATTTCCGTAAAACGAAGGGCATCCTGTTCGGGCAGATTAATTTCTTCCGCATCTAAAATCTGCAAGCACAAGGATTCATAATGGGATGATAAGGAAAACCGCATTCGATTAGATAAGGTGTCTTCCGCATCTAAAAAGTCAGAAAGGAAAACCACCATGGAACGTCCGGGTAAGACATTTGCCACTTGATCCCATGCCTTTTCATGCTCACC
>CESW01028150.1_pt1 | contig 14463 bp, 7 predicted proteins | sample 531171 | NCBI WGS metagenome assembly CESW01 (sample SAMEA2621859, study PRJEB7988) | marine metagenome | biome: marine biome (ENVO:00000447); feature: surface water layer (ENVO:00002042); material: "saline water (ENVO:00002010), including plankton (ENVO:xxxxxxxx)" | depth 5 m
ATTAACATTCTTATTTCTCTTGAGTTCATGTGGAACCTCAGACAAACAGTATGAGCTTATTGGAAATGCAGATGTAAGTGATGGAACTATGATATACATTTTACAGGCTGATCAAAATAATCAGCCATTCATTAACGATTCAACATCTGTACAATCTAATAGCTTTAAATTTAATGGTATTTCATCTACCCCACAAATAAGTTACATTCAGGTTGAGGGAATTAATGGTTATGTTTTAGCAATTCTTGAGAACGGAGATATAAAAGCAGATTTATACAAGGATAGTATATCTAAATCGAGGGTTTATGGAACCAAATCCAATGATGACTTTATTAAATATAAGTCCGAAACAAAATCACTCGTTGATGTAATGAATAACATATCTTCAAAAGCTCAAGATGCTATTATGAGCGGTGATGTCGAAAGAGCAATGAAATTAGAGAAGGATTACAACTCTAAAGAAAGAGAAGTAATGCTATACGAGTGGGATTTTATTATTGAAAATTTAGATTCATATATGTCTGCTTTGCTGCTCGAAGTATTTATGATAGAGAATAAGGTTAACAAAGATAGCATAATCGATGTATATGAAAGTTTTTCAAACAGAATCAAAGTAAGTGATGTAGGTAAAAACATCGCTGATCTATTGAGTCAGTTTGAAGATCCAATTGAAGTTGGTGAGATTGCTCCTGATTTCACAGCACCAAGCATAGATGGTTCTGATATAACTCTAAGTAATGAACTAGCCAAAAACAACCTAACACTACTTGATTTTTGGGCTGCATGGTGCAGACCTTGTAGAGTTGAAAACCCAAATCTTGTCAGACTATATAAATCCTACAATGATGAAGGATTTGAAATTATTGGTGTTTCTCTTGATAGAACAAAAGAACAATGGGAACAAGCTATTGAAGATGATAACCTTTTATGGACCCAAGTTTCCAATCTTAACTTTTGGAATGATCCTATAGCTAGAAGATATAGCATAAGAGCAATACCACAGTCTTATTTGATCAATCAAGATGGTGTAGTTATTGGAAAGAACTTAAAAGGAAACGATCTCGAAGAAAACATTAGATTTGCATTATCATTAAATGATTGATAATTGCATTTACTAATTTTTTTAATCACATATCCCTTTATCAGAATAATTTCTATCATTCCTTTTAGTGGAATATATTTTTTATCTGATTCTTTATCATTTTTATTGCATAGAATATTTAAGTATAGATTAAAACTGGTCAGATGTAATTTAAGACTAGTATTTCCAGAAAAGTCAATTAATGAAATTAAAGACATAGAGAAAGAATTTTATAAGCATTTTGCTGATATAACTATTGAGAGTATCAAAGCATTTGGAATGAGTGAAAATCAAATGAAATCACGTTGTAATTATGAGAATATTGAATTATTAAAAAAAATTCAGAATAAAAAGGAGAAGAAAAATATTATTATAATATGCGGTCATTATTCAAACTTTGAATGGTTACTATCGATTGGTTATAATTTAAAAGGCAACGGATATGGAATTTTTACACCCATGACTAACAAATACTTTAATAAATTATTTAAAAAAATCAGAGCAAAGCATAAAGCTTATTTAGTATCAAGGTACAAAGTGAAAGATTTTATGTCAAATCTAAATCCTAAAAAACATTACTTTTTTGGTTTTGCAGCTGATCAGTCTCCTAGAAAAGTAAATAAATCATATTTCAACTATTTTCTAGGTCACAAAGTTCCAATTTTTACTGGTGCCGAGAGATTTTCAAAGGACTATGACTTATCAGTTGTATTTGCAGATATAACCCGAACTAAAAGAGGACACTATAAAACTAAATTTATTGAGATTATTGATGATAAAAATACTAATTACAGTATTACAGATCAGTTTTTAAGGTTATTAGAAAGTCAGATATATAGAGATCCTACCCAATATTTTTGGACTCATAATAGATTTAAGCACTTAAGAAATAATTGATTTTATCTCTTTTTCAATTTTTAAAGCATACTTATTCGCAATGTCTTGAGATTTTGCTTCTGCAAAAATCCTTATAATCGGTTCCGTATTTGATTTACGCATGTGAACCCAAGCATCATCAAAATCAATTCTAACCCCGTCTTCTTTATTAGGAGATAGCTCTGAGTAATTTTCAGATATCAAATTAAAAGTCCTATCAATTAATTTTGAATCTTTTAGAGTAAGTTTTATTTTCTTCATGTAATATCTTGAATATTTACTTTTTAATTCTGATACTTTACATTTCTTATCAACTAATAGACTAAGAAAAAGAGCAATACCAACTAAAGCATCTCTACCATAATGTAGTTCAGGGTATATTATACCTCCTCCTCCTTCACCTCCTACAATAGAGTCAACCTCTTTCATCTTTTTAACAACATTCATTTCTCCAACAGGAGTTGAATGATAATTTTGACCATATGAAATGGTTAGATCTTTAAGAGCGTTTGAAGAAGATAAGGTTGACACTGTATCGCCTTTATTCTTAGATAAAACAAAGTCTGAACAGAATACTTGAGTGTATTCCTCACCAAGAATTTCCCCGTTCTCATCAAAAAAAACAAGCCTATCAACATCTGGATCAACTGCAATCCCAAAGTCAGATTTGTTCACTTGGATTGATTTTGATAGATCAATTAAGTTTTCAGCTAAAGGTTCGGGCGTATGATTAAATACTCCTTCTATTTCTGAATTTATTATGTTATATTTAATGTTAAATCTTTCAAGCAACTTAGGTATAGCTATTGCACCTCCTGAATTAATTGCATCAACACTAACAGATAGTTTAAGTTTTTTAATTTCCTTTAATGGTAATATATCTAAATCTAGAATTGCATTTACATGATCATCTATAAGTCTATTATATTCTGAAATAGATCCAAGAGAGTTGTTAGAAGAAAAAATATGTTTTTTTGATTCTGAGTACCTAATTAATTTAGATACATCTTCTTTTGATAAAAATTCACCATCAGAGTTAAAAAATTTTAAACCATTATACTCCTCAGGATTATGACTTGCTGTTATCATTAACCCACCTACAGAATAATTATTTAAAACCCCCCAGCATATTGTCGGTGTTGTTGATAATCCAGTATCTATAACATTTATTCCCATAGAATTAAATGTAGAATTAACTATCGACTGAATCATTTTTCCGGATTTTCTTCCATCTCTTCCAGTCATTACTGTCAAACTAGATAAATTTGGATTATTTTCCTTTATTAATCTAGAAAAAGCAGAAATTGATGTTACAATATCATAAGGTGTTAAATTTTCAAGATTATTTCCCCCAATTGTTCCTCTAAATCCTGATATATTTTTTATTAAAGTCATATGAAATGTAAATATATAAATTGTAAATTACACGAAATTTTATTATGAAAAATATTATTTTAATTCTCTTCTCTTTTTACCTTTTTAGTTGTAGTGATATTTATCAGCCAGCAGTTGTATCTGCAAGAAAAGAGGCAACACAGATTGGACTTAAAATTATGAAGAATGGTGGTAATGCATATGATGCAATGATAGCAACTCACCTTGCATTGGCTGTTGTACATCCAACAGCAGGAAACATTGGCGGAGGCGGTTTCTTTGTTTATCATCATGAAGACGGCTCTAGTGGATCTCTAGACTTTAGAGAGATGGCTCCAGGAAATGCGTTTAAAGATATGTACCTAGATGAAAATGGTGATGTTATACCCGATATGAGTACACTTGGGGGTGCAGCTATTGGTGTACCTGGATCAATCTCTGCAATCTATGAAATTCACGCTAAGTTTGGGTCTTTACCAATCAAGGATTTATTTAAACCAGCTATTGATTTAGCAAATAAAGGTTTTGTTGTTACCCAAAAACAAGCAAATTCATTAACTGGGAAATTAGATGATTTTATAAAAGTAAATGGTGAGGAATCACTTTATTCAAAAAGATATTATGAAGGTGATACAATTAAAAATATAAAGTTTGCTGAGACACTATCTAAAGTTTCAGAATTTGGACCTAAAGTTTTTTATGAGGGAGAAATAGGTAAAATGATTATTAAATCAGTTAATAAAGCTGGAGGTATAATGACTATAAATGATCTACAAAACTATAAATCTGTTTGGCGTGATCCAATTAAATTTAAATACAAAGATTTAGAAATAATTTCAATGTCTCTTCCCTCTAGCGGTGGAATTTTACTTGGACAAATGCTTAAAGTAATTGAAGATTATGACATAAAGAGTTTTGGACATAACTCAATTAAAACAATTCAGCTTTTAGTTGAGGCTGAAAGAAGAGCATATGCAGATAGAAGTCACTTTATGGGTGATCCTGACTATATGAGTCTTCCAGTATATGAATTAATGGATAAAAAGTATGTAGTAGATAGAATGAAAAATTTTTCATGGGATAATGCAACACCATCTAAAGAGGTAAAACATGGCAATATTGTACTTCAAGAAAGTGATGAAACAACTCATTATTCTATTATAGACAAGTATGGAAATTCTGTTTCTGTTACAACTACATTAAATAATAGCTACGGTTCCAAGGTTTTTGTAGATGAGGGTGGGTTTTTCTTAAACAATGAAATGGATGATTTTAGTTCTAAACCAGGACATCCAAATTTTTATGGATTAATTGGTAGCGAGGCAAATTCTATTCAACCTGGCAAAAGAATGCTGAGTTCAATGACACCATCTATTATTCTAAAGGATAATAGACCATCTTTAATTGTTGGAACTCCTGGTGGCTCAACAATAATAACATCTGTACTTCAAACAATTCTGAATGTCTTTGAATTTGATATGAATGTACAAGAAGCTGTAAATGCACCAAGGTTCCATCATCAATGGTTACCAGATGTTGTAATTTTTGAAGAGGGTATTGTAAATGAAGAAATAGATTCAATTCTAAAATCGAAAAGTTATTTTCTAATATCATTACCAATTGAAGTAGATACAGGTGGAATGTCTGCTAGATCATCTATAGGAGCTGTTGATGCAATTTTAATAGATGAAAAAGGAAAGGTTACGACTGGAGCAGACTTTAGAGGAGATGACTATGGTGAAATTTTAAAATAAATCAATTAATTGGATAATACAATTCAAATTGAAGGTGCTAAAGTTCATAATCTCAAAAATCTTGATTTAGAGATTCCTAGAGAAAAACTTGTTGTTATTACAGGTTTATCAGGCAGTGGAAAATCATCTCTTGCATTTGACACAATACATGCGGAAGGACAGAGAAGATATATGGAGACCTTTTCAGCATACATAAGGCAATTTGTTGGTAATTATGAAAGACCTGATGTAGAAAAAATTGAGGGTCTCTCCCCTGTAATTGCAATTGAACAAAAAACAACAAGCAAAAATCCAAGATCAACGGTTGGGACTGTTACAGATATATACGATTTTATTAGATTACTATATGCAAGAATTGGAATAGCATATAGCCATAAGTCAAATTTAAAAATGGTTAAAAATAGTGATGAAGAAATCATAAAATTAATTTGTGAAAAATTTTTAAATCGAAGAATCATAATTCTTGCTCCAATTATAAGATCTAGAAAAGGTCATTATAGAGACCTATTTGAAAATTTCACGAAACAAGGGTTTTCAAAGGTAATAGTTGATAGTCAAATACTTGATATTAAAAGGGGTATGAAGCTTGACAGATATAAAACTCATGACATCAGCTTGGTGGTAGAAAATCTCTCTGTAAAAGATGATTTTGAATCTAAAAGGATTCTTTCAGAATCTATAAAAATAGCAATGAAATATGGAAACGATACGATCTTCATTTTAGACTCAGACTCAGGTAAACCAGAGTATTTCAGTAGAAATTTAATGTGTCCAGAAACAGGTATTTCTTATCCGAAACCTGAACCCAATACATTCTCTTTTAATTCACCAAAAGGAATGTGCGAATCATGTAACGGTTTAGGAACAGAATATGTATTAAACACAAAAAAATTAATTCCAGATGAATCAATTTCAATCAATAATGGTGGCATTGCACCTATCGGGAAAAAAGACAACTCTTGGATTCATAGACAGGTAGAATTAATCTCAAAATATTATAACTTCTCGCTTAGCGATCCTATTAAAAAAATTCCCAAAGATGCTATCGAATTTATTTTAAATGGTGGAAAAAAGAGTTTTACTATAAACTCAAAAGACTTGGGAGTTAAAAGAGATTACGAAATTGATTATATGGGAATTGAATCCTTTATAAAGGATCAATTAAATAATAATGAGTCAAAAAAATTAAGACGGTGGGCTCTTCAATTTGTCGACATTAACAAATGTAGTTCTTGCAAAGGAAGTAGATTAAAAATTGAATCAAAATCATTTAAAATCAATAACAAAGATATTTTTCAACTTAGTGAAATGGATCTATCTGATTTAAAGAGGTGGTTTAAAAAATTGAACGCAAACCTATCAGAGAAGGAAATAAGGATATCTGAGGAAATTGTTAAAGAAATATTAATCAGAATACAGTTTTTAATTGATGTAGGTCTTGAATACCTTACTCTTTCAAGATCATCAAGGTCATTATCCGGAGGAGAAGCACAAAGAGTTAGACTTGCAACTCAGGTTGGCTCTCAATTAGTTGGAGTTCTTTATATATTAGATGAGCCTAGTATAGGATTACATCAAAAAGACAATCTAAAATTAATAGACTCTTTAAAAAAGCTAAGGGATTCTGGTAACTCTGTAATTGTAGTTGAGCATGATAAAGAAATGATCATGAGCTCTGATCATATAATTGATTTAGGCCCATTTGCTGGAATTAATGGAGGTAAATTGATATTTGAGGGAACACCTAAAAGTATTAAAAAAGCAAAAACAATTACTGCAGATTATTTAAATGAAACTAAACAAATTAGAATTCCCAAAAAAATAAGATCAGGAAATGGGAAATATTTGAAATTGTTTGGGTGTAAAGGTAATAATTTAAAAAAAATAGATGTTGAATTTCCTTTGGGCAAAATGATAGCCGTCACAGGTGTATCTGGAAGTGGAAAGTCTACTCTTGTCAATGAAACTCTGTATCCAATACTTAACTCTAAAATATACAATTCAGTTAAATCACCCTTGGAATTTTTAAAAATTGATGGAATTGAAAATATTGATAAAGTAGTTGAAGTTAATCAACAACAAATTGGCAGAACTCCCAGAAGCAATCCCGCGACTTATACAGGAGTATATAGTGAAATTAGAAAACTTTTTTCTGATACTGTTGAATCAAAAATTAGAGGTTACAAGCCTGGAAGATTTAGCTTTAATGTAACCGGCGGAAGATGTGAAAATTGTAAGGGTGGTGGAATGAAATTGATAGAAATGAATTTTTTACCTGATGTGTATGTTGAATGTGAAGCATGTAATGGTAAAAGATTTAACAGAGAAACTCTTGAAGTTAGATATAAAGGTAAATCCATTTCAGATGTATTAGATATGAGTGTTTCAAAGTCTTTAGACTTTTTTTCATCAATTCCAAAAATACACAATAAACTTAAGGCTATTGAAAGTGTTGGATTAGGGTATATAACATTAGGACAGTCTTCAACTACCCTATCTGGTGGTGAATCACAGAGGATTAAATTAGCAAGTGAGTTGTCAAAAAAAGACACTGGAAGAACTCTATATATACTTGATGAACCAACCACGGGTCTACACTTTGAGGATATTAGAATTCTATTAAATGTATTGAATAAACTAGTTGATAGGGGTAATACAATAATTATAATTGAACATAATTTGGATGTTATTAAACAAGTTGATCATATCATTGATATAGGTCCTGAAGGTGGAAAAAACGGAGGTAAACTAGTTGATAGTGGTAGTCCAATTGATATTATTATTAACAAAAAAGGATATACAGCTGAATTCCTTTCAAAAGAATATAACTAATGAGATTTTTAGTAAATATTTTAACTATGTGGACTTTGATTATCTCAGTACAGCTAAAAAGTCAAGACTTTAACTCCTACAATATTAATGCTAGTCTAAATATTAATGACAATACTATTGAAGTTGATCAAAAAATGAAATTTAAAAACACATCTAATATCAAATTAGATGAAATATTTCTGGAGGACTGGTCAAATTCATACGTTAATAACGAAACAAAGCTTGCTAAGAGAATTTCTGATGAATACTCAAGAAGCTTTTCATTTGCTAATAAAAAGCAAAGAGGGTATACCACAATAAAAGAAATAAAGTCTGATAATATTGAGTCTTGGTCAAGATTACAGGGACAAACAGATATAATTAGAATCTTATTAAAAGAAACAATCAAAAAAAATCAGTCAATATCGATTGAGTTAAAATACACTATTAAGCTTCCAGATTCTAAATTTACAGGTTTTGGATATGACGATAAAAACTTTTATCTGAAGAACTGGATAATTGTCTTTTCAAATTTATACATGGATAAATGGCTAAATCAAAGTAATTTAAACCTTGATGATCAGTCGTTAAGTAATTCAAGGTATAATTTAAATTTCTCTTATAAAGGTGATTATAATTTAAATTCAAATCTAAATAAAAGAGAAGTAGATATTAAGAATCAAATTAAGTCAGTAAACCTATATGGATCAGGAATTAATAATGTTAGATTAAATTTAGTTTTTGAAAATGCTTTTAAAACTTTACAAAATCAAAATATTAAAATTGAAACTGACATATTTAAAATTTCAAATCTTTTAGAGGCAGAGATTAAATTTGACAGAGTTAGTAGATTTGTAACAAATTATTTTGACGATAGAGATAAATTTAAGCTACTAATCCCTAAATCTGATTATGATTTAAACCCATTTTACGGTCTAAATCAACTTCCAAGTTTTATAAGCCCATTTTCAGATCAATTTTTGGAAGAATTAGTTTTTTTAAAATCATTTGTCAAAAACTATTTAAATCAAAAGATAAATTTAAATAAAAGAGAGTCTCACTGGTTGTATAATGGTCTAGAAATATTCATTATCAACAAGTATATAAATAAATATTATCCAGATGTTAAATTTTTAGGAAGACTATCAAATTTTGGATTAATTAAAAATTATGAAATATCAAAAATTAATTTTAATGAATTGTTCCTTAATTATTCAGAATATGTACAAAGATTAAATCTTCATCAATTAGATGATCAATCTAGCGAGTTTATGACTCGAATAAATCAAGAGATTGCCTCACCATATCACACAGGTGTAGGATTAATATATATTGAGAGTATAATTGGGGAAAATCAGTTTAAGAAATTAATAAAAGATGTTAGTGCTGTTAATTCAAAAATTGAATTATATAATTTATTCATTAATTATTCAAAAGCTGATTTAAAATGGTTTATAAAAGATTATATTGGAAACAGGCAATCAATTGACTTAAAAATTAGGAAAATAGATTTAGACACTTATATAGTTACAGAAAAAAATGATTTTAAAATTCCCTACACTGTTGGACTTATAGAAAATGATTCAATTATATTTTCGAAAATTTTTAATAATACCGGTAAAATTGAAATTCCTAAAATTGATTTCGATTATGTGGCCGTAAATCCAGTTGTTAAATTACCTGAATTTAATAGGAGTAATAATTGGTTATACAGAAATTCAAAATCAAACTTAAAGCCATTAAAATTAAAGTTTATTGGAGATCTAGAAAACCCTAAGAATAGAAATGTATATTATAGGCCTGAAATTACTTATAACCTATATGATGGTTTATCCCCTGGTATAAATTTAATAAATAGAGGCTTAAAAAATCGACCATTTAGTTTTGAAATTTTTACACAATATGCATCTAAAGAAAAGGCTCTTGTTGGTTCAATGAATTACAGATATCAAATAGATAATGAGATTAGAGATAATTATTCAACACTTTTTAATCTTTACTATTACACAAATCATTACAATAAAAATTTAAGATATCAAGTTTTTTCTCCATCCATTCAAATAAACTTTAGAGATAATAAAGATTTAAGATCTAATATTAGAAAGTCGATTTCTTTATCAATGTTTAGTGTTGATAAAGAGAATAATAATGAAAATAAAAATAGCTTGAATAAATATTCAATATTTAATCTTGGTTATTATTACTCAGACATAGGAATAATTAAATACTTAGAAACATCTGTGAATACAGAATTCTCAAATAATTTTGGTAAAATAAACTTAATATTTGACTATAGAAAGCTATTTAAAAGTAATAGGCAATTTCAAGTAAGAATATATATAGGTAAGTTTTTTTGGAATAGTGATCAGTTTGATAACTTTAAATATAATCTAGGTAGGTCAGGTGGTTATCTTTTCTTAGATAATTATCTTGGTAGGTCTGAAAGAACAGGTTTACTTAGTCAGCAATTTATTATGAATGGAGGTGGGTTTAAATCATTTTTTAAAGATCCAACTACAAATAATTTTATGCTGACCTCAAATCTAAATATTGGTATATGGAAATGGATTGAAGGTTATCTTGATTTAGGTATGCTAAAAAATAAAGATTCAGATTCAAGATATTTTTATGGAACTGGGTTAAGATTGAATCTACTTCCTGATTTTTTTGAATTGTACTTTCCAATTAGCTCATCTAACGGATTTGAGCTAAATGATTTTAGATATTATAATAAAATACGTTTTATTGTTTCATATAATCTTGAATCTTTGGGAAAGCTTTTTAAAAGAAGATGGCTTTAAGTTCTAATTTATAATTATTTGTAAATTTGAAATTCCTATGAGTGTATCCAATTCTATAAAAGAGGAGATTAGTTTAAAAAAATTTAAAGAAAAAGTTTTAAATGATTTCAGGACTGTAACTTTAAGTCGAGAGACTAGTGTTCAAGGAAGACGTGAGGTTTTACTCGGCAAAGGTAAGTTTGGAATTTTTGGTGATGGAAAAGAGTTACCTCAGGTAGTAATGAGTCATTTCTTTAAAGATGGTGATTATAGATCTGGATACTATCGTGATCAAACTCTTTTGATGTCACAAAATTTACTATCTGCAAGAGAAATTTTTTCTGCAGTGTATGGACACCCTGATAAGGTTTATGAAAAGATGTCTGGAGGTAGACAAATGGCTGGTCATTTTTTAACAAATACAATTGATGAAGATAATAATTGGATTAATCAAACCTCTCAAAAAAATCATATATCCGATATTTCACCAACTGCAAGTCAAATGTCAAGACTTGTAGGTTTAGGCTTAGCTTCAAAAATTTACAGAAATAATAAAATCATCGACTCTGAAAAATTCTCAAAAAATGGTAATGAAGTTGTTTGGGGAACAATTGGTAATGCGAGTACAAGTCAAGGTATATTTTTTGAAGCAGTAAATGCTTGTGGAGTTCTTCAAATACCCGTAATAATAAGTGTATGGGATGATGACTACGGAATATCAGTTCATAATAAGGATCATACAACAAAAGAGAGTATATCAAAAGCTCTAGCAGGTTTCAAGATTTCATCCAATTCATCTGGCATTGAAATACTTGAAGTTAAAGGCTGGGACTATCAGTCATTGATGCAGACATACTCATATGCTGATAAAATAGCAAGAGAGCAACACATACCTGTAATAATACATGTTACTGAATTAACTCAACCATTAGGTCATTCAACATCAGGGTCTCATGAAAGGTATAAAAGTGAAGAGAGACTTAAGTGGGAGTCTAAAAATGATTGTAATAAAAAGTTTGAGGAATGGATACTCAATAATAAACTATCAACAAAGAAAAAAATACAAGTTCTAAAAAAAGAAATTTCAACATATGTTAAAGAGGAAAAAAAATTAGCCTGGGATCATTATCAAAGGCCTATAAAGGATACAAAAATAGATTTAATAAACACAATTAAAAATCTTGAAAAGTCATTTAGTCCTGAAAAAATTGATGAATTATTCTCTGATTTAGACGATTCAAGTTTTTCTGAATTAATTAAAATTTGTAGAAGATTAATTTATCAACTAGATATTGGTGATTCTAATGATAGAGGTATTTTAATTAATTGGAGAAACAAATATATGAATATTCTCAGTGCTAAATATTCAACAGATTTATATTCTATTAATATTGATTCTGTTATTAATATCCCTAAAGTAAGCCCTCTATATTCTGATGAAAATAAGTTTGTTGATGGGAGAATAATAATAAGAGATAATTTTGACAAAATTTTAGAGAAAAATCAAAAAATTTTCATTTTTGGTGAGGATGTTGGTAAAATTGGTGATGTCAACCAAGGCTTGGAAGGTCTTCAAAAAAAATATGGTGAGAAGAGAGTTTTTGATACAAGTATAAGAGAATCATCTATTATAGGTCAGGGAATTGGTATGTCAATGAGAGGTTTAAGGCCTATTGCCGAAATTCAATATCTAGATTATATACTTTATGCAATTCAAATTCTCAGTGATGATCTAGCAACTTTGACCTACAGAACCCATGGAGGACAAAAAGCTCCTTTAATAGTAAGAACTAGAGGGCACAGACTTGAGGGTATTTGGCACTCTGGATCTCCACTAGGCGGAATGATCAGCTTCTTAAGAGGGGTTTTTATTCTAACTCCTAGGAATATGACAAAAGCAGCTGGTTTTTATAATTCACTTTTAGACCTCGATCAACCAGCAATTGTTATTGAGCCATTAAACGCTTACAGAATAAAAGAAAAACTTCCTATTAATTATGGTGAATTTAGAACTCCAATTGGAGAAATTGAAGTCCTAAAAGAAGGATTAGATATTACCATAGTCTCTTATGGATCAACATTAAATATTGTTATAAATGTTGCTGAAGAGATTGAAAATTATGGAATAAATTGTGAAGTAATCGATGTTCAGAGTTTGATTCCATTTGATTTAAAAAAGCAAATATCAAAGAGTATATCAAAAACAAATAGATTATTAATAATTGATGAAGATATGCCTGGAGGCGGGTCAAGTTATATTTTTCAGGAATTATTAAAAAATCAAAATATTTACAAACATTTGGATAGTGAACCTGCACTTCTTACAGCAAAAGATCATAGACCACCATATGGATCAGATGGAGATTATATAAGTAAACCTTCATTTGAAGATATTTTTGAAAAAATATACTCTATTATGAGAGAGTACAACCCTAATAAATTTGACGGGTTATTTTAGTTTATTAATATATAATCAAAATATATTTTATTGCTTTACCTCATTAAAAAATTTATTCTGCATTTTAATTGTAATTGTATCATTTTTGACTTCTTTAATTGCATCAGTTAAATAGGAAACAGTATAATCAGTTATAATCTTACCTAACTTAATTGATCCAAATGATTGATCACCTGCATAATGATTTGGGTAGGATGAATACCACCAAATTCCAGTATATAAATTATTTGAAAGGTTTAATCTTTTAAGATTTTCTCCTGATTCGCTATTACTCATGTCTAATTTTACCAAATCAGGTCTTAAATAGAGTATCTCTGAAGCTTCTCTCTCTCCTGCATGTTGATCTTTTAAGGGATCAGTTTTTCGCGCTAAGAGTATTTCATTGTTTATTTCTTTTGAAAAGTTAGGCTCAAAGAAGTATACAGCATAATCTTTTTTTTCATACAATTGATTTTGAATAAAATATCTAATCATCTGAGGATTTCCTCCATGACCATTAATTATAATTATTTTATCAAATCCATTTCTTGCAATTTCTCTAGTAGTTTCCTCAAGTAATTCCATTACTAATTTATTTGGTAATGAAAATGTTCCATATTCATGCCTTGCTTCATTAATTTGTCCAATAAAATAGTCTGGAAATATCACTGCATATTCTTCCTCCGTGGCTTTTGATGCCCAATTTCTGACTCTAATCAAATCGGAGCCTATAGGGACACCAGGTCCATGCTTTTCTAATATTCCTAGTGGAAGAATACAAGTTTTGTTTGACTTCTCTAATGCTAACGACCAGTCAGAGGCAGTTAATTCCTCCCATTTTGCCGGAATATCTTGACTGAATAAGTTGATACTGTAAAAAAAAGTAAATATTATTAGTTTTTTCATTTTAATTTGGATTAGGATTTAAAAATACTAAATATTAGATCATTTAGAATTCCTTCCTGATTACTATTATCAAAATCAATTCCTTTTGATCTTTTATCGGCTTCTAGAAGAAAATTGAAAATTTTTGATATTCTCTTCATAGAATAAAGTGATGATGCTTGACGGTATTCATCTATGAAATAGGGATTAATTCCCAAAATCTTTGAAGCCTCTTTTTTATTTTCAATAGAATGATAAATAAATAGTTTATTAAAAAAGGAGTATACTGAAGCAATTATTAAAGGCAAAGGATATTTTTTACTGTTTTTACACATATATGAGGTAATCTCAAGTGTTTTGTTTATATTATTTTTACCAATAACCTTAGTAAGTTCAAAAAAATTATATTCTTTACTAAATCCAATAATGCTTTCAACTTCATCTGGACCTATAATTTGATCTTTA
>CESW01019834.1_pt1 | contig 14438 bp, 10 predicted proteins | sample 531171 | NCBI WGS metagenome assembly CESW01 (sample SAMEA2621859, study PRJEB7988) | marine metagenome | biome: marine biome (ENVO:00000447); feature: surface water layer (ENVO:00002042); material: "saline water (ENVO:00002010), including plankton (ENVO:xxxxxxxx)" | depth 5 m
GCGGAAAAGAAGTCTAACAGACAATACGGCCTCTCTCCAGGTTTTCTTCCATCGAAGTGCATCGAATAATTCTCGACAGCAGTGCAGTGACCAACTTCTCGTAACATTTCAAGGTCATAATGTGTTCGTTGGTCAAGCCTATGAGCTTCTAATTCTCTACCTTCGGATTTTAATTCTGCGACCCTTCCATCTAATTCAGTTTCGATATTCTCTAATGCATTTTCAAACCTTTCAGGAGACACCATGAAGAACTCTTTCGGATGTATCCAAGCCTCGTCTAACTCATCAAGCACTTCCCAAGTCACGGGGTCACAAATTTGGATATGCTCCACGCCATCGAACCCAAATCTAATCCTCAGGGGGTCATCTCTACTCGGCATCCAGACATCTAAATTTTCGCCTCTTAATCGAACCTGACCTCTTTCTAGATCTGTGGATGTTCTTGAGTATTGTAGAGCGACTAGTTCTCTGATCAAGTCTATTGGCTCAATCTCCTGTCTTACGTGAATCCTACAATGGTATGATAAGAATGTTTCAGGCGCGTTTAGACCGTATATACAAGACACAGACGAAACAACGATGCAATCAGGTCTACTTACTAGGCTTGCAACGGTTGCAAATCTTTCTTGTTCGATTCTCTCATTGATAGAAAGCTCCTTATCGATGTATAGGTCTCTTTTTGGTAGATACGCCTCTGGCTGATAATAATCATAGTGTGAAACGAAGTATTCTACACCATTATTTGGAAAAAGGCCAGCCATTTCTTGATACAATTGCCTTGCTAGTGTTTTATTGTGGCTCATAATTAATGTCGGAATATTCAACCTTTCAATTATATGAGCCATAGAGAAAGTTTTGCCAGATCCAGTAACTCCTAAAAGAACACATCTTGCTTGTTCATTTTTTAATTGGAAAACTAATTTTTCAATTGCTTTTTCTTGGTCCCCAGCAGGGCTATGTTCAGAGTGTATTCTGAATCTTGAAACATCGGGGGAAAGGTTGTCTTTAACAGCCCCTTCTAGGGCCTTCGATATGTCGAAGGGGTCGCTCATAATCTCGCATCCTATGGTAAATACAAACCGCCATTGACGTGAACTACAACGCCAGTGACATAGTTGGCATCGTCACTTACAAGATACGAAACGGTTTCTGCTATATCATCTGGTGTACCAATCCTTTTCAGTGGGACCTCCTCAATTCTACTAGCACGTTTCTCAGGACTATCTCCTGCTAATATATCGGTATCAACGAATCCTGGTGCTACAATATTTACTCTCTTTCCCTCAGACCCAACAGCCTGTGCTAACGATCTAGCCCATAAGGCTAGGGCGGCTTTAGAGGCGGAATAATCGGCTCCATGGGGAGAGCCTCTCGTGCCCAATTGACTTCCAATTACACATATCCTAGCATCATTTCGCAAGCTAGACTTTACTGATTCCCAAATTAGAAAAGATCCTTCAAAGTTTGTTGACATTGTTCTTCTTAGGTGTGCATAATCAAGTGATCTGGCATCAATCCTGTCATATCTACCATGGTTTAGAATAAGAACATCTATACCTCCTATGACCCACGGATGAGTTGCTAATAGCGCTACTTCCCTAGCATCAGTTACATCACAGTTTACAGCAACAGCATCAATACCGGAATCTCTTATTCTATCGACCAGCATTTCTGCTGGCTTTGATGATGTGGAGTAGGTTAGAAGAATTCTATAACCATCCTGTGCTAGTTTTCGTGAAATTGCGGCTCCAATTCCTCGACCTCCTCCAGTCACAATTGCGGTCTGCATGTCAATCGGACTAGGGGCTATTTGAATAAATCACTGGATGAATTTAGCAAGTTGAGGAGGCTGCCAGCCTTCAGGCTTCATTACTTTGCCATCTTCTCTTCTGATGACTTTGCCATTAACCAATTTGGCCATGTTTGACCTGTGAACCTCATTAAAAGCCTCATCATATACTTCCTGCATTCCATGGTTAATTATAGTCCCAGCAAGGATATATGCTATGTCGGCTAAAGCATCTAAAACCTCTACAAGATCGCCGGACCTAGCAGCTTCTGCATATTCTTGAACTTCCTCAGTTAGTAATTTAATTCTCAACTCGATTAAGTCATCGGAACTCAAACCTGGTTTAGTAAGATACGGAATTTCGAAAGCTTTGTTGAATTCTAACAATGACTCTACAATTGGATTCATATTTTATCCTGAGAGGCGCCATCCTATGAAATTTGCATAGACACAAGCAGAATCCATCCCGTAGATGCGTGGCTCCTGAACCACCATGTTTGGAAATTATCTCCACCTGCAATCAAAACTGAGATTATGAAGCCGATTGATAAAACAGTGCCAACAATGGAAATTGTGGTAAATGCAAAGGCCCAAATTGGTATTGAAAATAGCATAACTGTCATAGTTGCGGGTGGTTGAAATCTTGCAGGGAAAGAAATCACCGAGTTTTTCCTGTCACTATCAACATCCATCTGTGCATATCCAAGATCAAACGCAGCAATCCAAATCATTACCCCAAATGATACCAACAGCAGGTCAGGATACCATAAACCGGAATTTATCTCTCCAGTTATTGCAACCCAAGCACCAGCAGGTGCAAGGGCCAGACATCCTCCAAGCCACCAATGGCATAGCCAAGTAAACCTCTTGAGATATGGGTAAATAACGAAAGCAGCCACTGGAATGGGGGACAAATAGAGGCACAGAGGGTTCAACATCCACGCTCCTCCAAGAAGCATAATTAAGAATAATCCGCAAAGAATCCAAGCGGTTCCCAAAGACATTGTTCCAGCCGCAAGGTGCCTGTTTGCAGTCCTTGGGTTCTCAGCATCAATTTCTCTGTCAATTATTCGATTTAACCCCATTGCTAGACCCCTAGCTCCAACAGCTGCAACGATTATCCAGAGCAATTCAGATAATGATGGATTATCAGCCATGTATGCTCCTATGAATACGAACGGTAGGCTGAATAGTGTATGTTCTATTTTTACGAATGATGCAACCTGTTTCAAGTCCATCTACATCACCAGATTATTTGGCCATGGAGGAAGATTGAATTTCTCAATGGACTCTAATGTCTCTGGATCGTGCATTGTGATTGCGGGCCACCTTCTAACCACGCTCGGCCCATTCTTAGACGGGATTGGCGTGGTTCCATCCCAGAATATTCTTCCATCTTCAACAATAAAATCTCGCTCTGCTGCGAATCGTGATGTCAGTTGCCAGAGCAACCTTCTTTTGGCACCTTCTCCATGTAAATCTAAGTCATTGTCTGTAAAGAACAACCATCTCAATTCATTTTTGGAATCCAATTGCCAAATTTTATTACGCAATTGAAAAATTTGTTCTCGTTGAGTGGCCGCACTTTCCTCGTCTGGCCATTGTGCACCAGTTCTTGGCTCTGGCCTACCTTGAATTTCCAAGGTCACAACAAGCATAGAATCTCTCAATAATAAGCAATCTTCAACACCATCAATTTGGGAGATTTGATTTACCATTTCTCTGCTGATTCCAGGTGGTTTCTCTTCACCCCTTCTCCATGCGGGGCAAAAATCAACTGGCGATCCTTCAACTGGGTTTCCGCTCCTAGGATCTGCATCCACAATTTTTGTTGCATCAATGATAACCTTTGAATGTACATTTTCAAATGTGGATGCGGGCTCAAGCGAATCACTAACCATTCCTTCCAGAATAGTTACGTCGCTGTTTGGGTCAACTCTGTCATTCAAAGCATCTAATAGAGCCTCTAAATCATCTGGTGATTCGTCTGTGGCTATCATAATTTTGAGGAACATCATTTGACCCGCTCCAAGCAAGCCTAAGCATGTTTTTCTTGCTTGACGTGGGTATCTTTGCTTGCTTTTTACAATAGCAAGATTGTGGAAGCCAGTCTCAAGAGGTAGGTGAACATCTAATACATCACGATGTTGAAATGAAAGGATAGGCCTAAACTGCTTACCTATTGCCTCACCTAGATATCCGTCCTCCATAGGGGGTTGTCCTACTATTGTTGCAGGAAGTATAGCATTTTTTCTTCGTGTAATTGCGGTCACATTGAGAACGGGATATTGTCCAGTGAGAGAGTAAAAGCCGAAGTGGTCACCAAATGGCCCCTCAGTTCTTGTTTTCGTAACATCTACCCAACCCTCGATTACTACATCAGCGTCTGCCGGCACTAGTAAGTCCTGCGTAAGCGCTTTTGTGATGCGTAGCCTTTTCTTACCTAGGAAACCAGCAAACATGTATTCTTCAAGGTTGTCAGGTAGTGGCGCTATCGCGGAGAAAATTAGTTCGGGAGGGCCGCCTATGCAAATTGCTACTGGCATTTTACCATCAGGCCAAGCGGCAGCGTGATCAGCTCCATGCTTGTGAATTTGCCAGTGGAGACCTACCTCCTTTGGTCCGAAAACCTGACCTCTATACATTCCCAGATTATGTTCTCCAGAATTTGGGTCCTTCGTTACCACAAGTGGCAAAGTGATGTATCTTCCTCCATCCATTGGCCATGTCTTTGGTATTGGCAGTTTGGTAACGTCATTATCCATTCTAACACGTTGGCAGGAGCCTTTTCTAACTTTTTTTGGCGGCATAGAGATTGCATCCCTCAGAAGTGGCAAACCAGTCCAAGGTCTTTTCACAATTCCACCAATATCGGGTTTCATTAAAGCTACCAATCTTTCCCCCACTTCCTTTGAGTGTGCTGCACCCAAGGCTCTTAGGGTTCTGTCGTGCGATCCAAATAAATTCATAGCGAGTGGTATTTCACTGATTTCTCCACTCGGTAAACGCGGTTTCTCAAATAAAACGGCAGGGCCATTCGTCTTCACTAACCTGTCTGCAATAGCCCCGGCTTGCAGTTCAACGTCGACAGGCTCGCTAATTTTCATTAGCTCGCCATTCTTTTCCAAATGGTTAATCCAACGATTCAGATTAACCCAGGCCATAAAGAGGGCTAGAATCGATGCTTCATGAATACTTGTCTCATTCCGACTGTTTCAAATCACAACTCCTTGTGGGTATTCCATGGCGGACTGCGACGTTCTCGTGATTGGTGCTGGCCCCGGAGGTGGGTCGGCAGCACTTCATGCAGCGAGAGCCGGTTTGTCAACAATTATTGTAGAGGCTGATTCTGACGTAGGAATTCCTGTTCATTGCGGCGAGTGTTTATCTCAAATCGCCATAGACAATCTCGATTTAGTACTTCCAAAGGAAGTCATTGCATTAGACTGCAAAGGTATTAGAGTAATATTCCCAGATAATACTTCAAGATTATTAACTGAGAAAGGTTATGTCTTGGAGAAACATAAATTCGAAAAATGGCTATGTGATGAAGCAGTGAAATTAGGTGCTTCTCTCCAACTTTCGCACAAGGTAAAATCAATGGAACGAATTTACAATAGCGAAAATGAATTTGCGTATTGGAAAATTGATGGTAAAGGTAGCTCTTTCCCGATTGAATGTAAGGCAGTAATAGATGCCTCTGGAGTGACAGGTGCTGCAACGAAAATACTCGATATGGGAACTCAAATAGAAATGATAGCAGGAATACAATATGAGATGACAGATATTCCAAATGATGGTTATCTTGATTTTTATCTATGGCCAAAATATTCCCCGCATGGATATGTATGGATGATACCCAAGGAGGGTGGACGAGCAAACGTAGGTTTGGTAACAACCGATAAGAAAGGCGCAATAAAATACCTAGACAAGTTTGTGGATGATACTTATTTTAAAGACAAAGGAATACAAAATCCTGAGTGGAGAAAGCCGGGGATAAAACCTAGACCCTTTGGGGGTACAATACCTATCTCAGGTCCGCGTGAAATAACCACAGGTGATGGGCTAATACTTGTCGGCGATGCAGCTGGTTTCACCTCTCCATTGTTTGAGGGTGGATCTCATCTTGCATTGTGGTCTGGCAGACAAGCTGCATTGACAATCGCAGGGGCTATTAATGACGGTGATCTTTCAGATAAGCGTATGCAATCATATGTGAAATCTTGGAAAAAGAGATTTCCTCCATACGAAAAAATCCTGAAGGGTAAAACATCGCTTTATGATTTGAGTGATGATGAGTTATCCAGCATGGCTCGGTGTTTACCCGAGGAGCTTGGTTCTATGTCAGCATTAGATAAACTGTGGATTGGGTTAAAAATTCTCATCCGTCACCCATTGCTTTACACCAAGGGTGTAGTTAGCGTCCTACTCTCCTTCGGTTACTCAAGGGCTAAGCATTTTGGTTGGTGATTTAATGGAATCTATTTTGATGCCATTGGCAGTATTGGTAGCGATAGTAGTTACCATAAAACCCGATGCTAGGTTTAATGCAATCCTCACCCTACCATTTATCGCACTTGCAACTATGTTCACCATGAACTTCGATTCTAATTATCTCGTATCCACTTATGGGGGAGAAGAGTTACCATACAGGTTTAGATTTGCTGCAACTTGGGCTGCAAGAGAAGGGCCAATTTTAATGTGGGCTGCTTGGATGGCACTCCTTACAATTGTATGGAGAAACCCTTTCTCAGGAGAGAGTGACTCATCACACACACTCAGAATCAGATTAATGAATGGTTTTACGCTAACACTTTTGTTAGTTGCTTGGATATACCAACCTTTCAAGACCGGAGAGGGCACAGGGCAAGGATTGAATGAGTTGTTACAAACGAACTTGATGGTTATCCATCCTCCCCTCATTTTCCTCGCGTATTCTTTATCCATAACTCTTACAATTATCGGTTTAACATCGTTATTCACTGATTTTGATGGAATAAAAACCAGACTAATTACAGTAGCTCGACCTGCATTTTTTGTATCTACTTTAGGTATTGGATTAGGCGGACTTTGGGCTTATCTTATACTAGACTGGGGTGGTTATTGGGCGTGGGACCCTGTTGAAACTGGCTCGTTATTGCCATGGATATGCCTTGTGGTGCTTCTTCACTTGAGAACCAGACCGGGAAAGACCTCAAACCACATGTGGGCCGGAGTTGCTATAGCTTGTGGGGCACTGTCTTTATTTTCTACAATGGTCACAAGGGCCGGAGGAGTTTGGGCGGTCAGTGTTCATACGTTTGTAGTAGACTCCGAGGGAGCGACTCCGAATGACGTGTTTGGGAGAATGATGGTTCTTTTGTCAGACCTGAGCGGAATTGAAGTAATGGTTTACCTTCTGGGCATAATCCAACTAATTGCTATGTTCCTTGCTTCCCGGTTGGGTTCAGAATTTTCTAGAAAGTGGCTGTTTATGTTACCTGTAATTGCCGCCCTTGGTGTGATTGGAAACGGAGATGTCTTGGATGGTTTCCCTCCAACGATTTTGGTCGTAATCGCTTTTGGTCCTTTGATTGAATCTGGAATAAAGTCGTTTACAAATAAGCAGATTCCTGAATATTATTGGTTCGCTATACCTGGTGTCATGGTAGGTTTGAGAGTAATACACGGAATGGTATTTTTTGAAATATTATCATTATTATTTGCATTCGGTTTGATATTCGAAAAAGATCAATTGAAAGCTTGGGGTTGGGCAACTGCGGGTATTATGCTATTCCTTTCTGCCTCGTGGTCGGGCATGCTGGATGTGTGGATTTGTGCAGTGGGTATGACAGCATTCATATCTCCATGGTTTTTCGTATCAGACTCAAGTAACAGGAAGTTTTCTTTCGCCGAAAAAAGGACACAGCAGAGGCTAGCGCTTTGGTCCCCTGTTGTGGTGGTTGGGATGTACCTAATTCTCACAATGGTTATTCTACTAGCAAGTATAGACTCAATACAGTTTGCAGCACACGAGTTGTATGGAGCTCCTTTTATTGCAGCAACCATGCTTTCATACGTCATGTGGAGTTTGCGTCACAAACCAAACCGCGTATATGCGTTAATTCTGATGGTTCCAAGTGTTTTGCTTTTCGCATGGTTATTCGGAGACTCTCTTGGATACGATTCAAGTGATGTTCTTGGAGCATCCCTATCGCGAGGGCAGGTCGGAATGGTAGTGTTATTACCAGCCTTACTTGCTCTACCGGCAACTGTGTCTCTCATAAAAGAAAATACAAGTGACAAGAAGATATCTATGCTAGCACACATAACTCACCTTGGACTTGTTCTTCTTATCATCGGACATGTAATGAGCACAACAATAATCGATAGGGGTACATTCTCACACTCTGTAACCCTGGTTAAAAATGAAAGAGTAGAGTGGGAGAGTTACGAATTTGAGTTTACTGAAGTCGTCAAGACAAATGAATCCTCGCTAGAGGTTGGCGATGGTTATCTTGGTGCTGTCATCAATGTATACAGTGGCGGAGACTTAGTTGAAACAGTAGAGCCCGGTGTGATTCGTTTTGACACGAGGTCTAGGTCAGAGGTTGATCGGATTAGCATGTGGCACGGTGATTTAGTTTTGATAATGGATGGGACGCAAGCCAGATCATTGATGGAAGACAGCGATTTGGTTAGAATTATAGTTTATGATTTGCCAGGCATACACCTTGTCTGGGGCGGATGGAGTCTAATGTTGCTGGCGAGTTTATCATTATCGTTGAATAAGTCCAAGCCAACTCATTGAAATAGGGATGGTTGGTCGCAAAAGCACCCCCGTTTGGGGAGATAGGTGAATTATCATGGAGGAAGGAACAATTGTCCATGTCGAATATGACTTGTATAATGCGGATTCGGGAGATTTAATAGAAACCACAAGAGAAGACGTTGCAAAAGAGCACGATATGCATCAAGAGGGCCGAAGTTACACGCCCCTAGTTTGTGTTGTTGGCGCTGGAAATTTGATCTCGGGTTTTGAGGATAGTTTACTAGAGGCTGAGGCAGACAAAGACGTATCCTTAGTTATCGCTCCAGTTGATGCTTATGGAGAAAAGGACCCAGACCAGATTGAAACGATATCTATTGATAAACTACTTAGACACGTGAGAGACCCTAAATCTCTCTACATAGGTGGGCCAGTTACCGTTGAGGGCCGTCAAGGAATACTATCCTACCTGGCCGCAGGCAGAGCAAGAATTGATTATAATCATCCAATGGCTGGTAGATCCTTAAAGTATGATTACAAAATAATCAAAGTTGTAGAGGGTAAAGAAGAAAGGGTTGAGGCATTATTGGAATCTAACACAGGACAGAAAGGTTTCGAGGTCACTTTTGATGGTGACGACATCTCGATTATTGTCCCTCAAACAATGCTCTTTGATCCGAATGCTGCTATGCAGAAATTCCGCTTAGTCACAGTTCTCAGAGACTCCGTTGAAGCAGGAAAGGTTTCATTTGTCGAAGTACATGAACCCCGAGTTTCTGAAGAAAGCGATGAGGAAGAATGATCACGCACATGAATCCAATATCTCAAAATGGTGTGGATAAAACATGGAAGAGACAGATTTCTCTAAACTGGAGAGAAATCTTATACTCACATTTTCTATTATTGCCTTTGTTGTTATCATAGGATTACTACTCAAACCAGAGGTTTTCTGGGATGACTTTGCGAAGGTCTACATTTGGGATCCAATTGTAAAAGATGCAGGCCAGGGAGATGCTGGTTACTCAGCAGTTAACACAATTGTATACATCTCAATAATGATTGCAGCAGTAATTATTCTTCAGGCATTATTCCGTAAGTGGAAACTTCCGGTTGATGACAAAATGGTTTGGGCACTAATGGCTTGGGTAGTTCTTGCCCCAATATTGCGAGTCATGGAGGATTCAGATTACTTCGCAGAAGGTATTGACGTTCTTTTCATATCACCAATAATTCATATCCATCTTGCAGCATGGTTGGTCCTTGCAGGATATATTGGACATATAGGGCGAGAAAAACATCTCTCTATGCTTGTCATGCTGCTAGTTGCATATATTTCATTCACCGGACTGCTGGTATTACCAAACGTCCACACACACGATTCAGGCCATTTCTATATCTTATCAGGTGCGATTTTGGGAGCCATAATGATTGCATTAGTAATGCACAATACTTGGGACTGGGATGGTGTAACACGCTCTATATTGGCGTTTGCGGTCGGTCTTATTACTATGGGTTTGGGTCATTGGGCTCAACTGGTGAATACCCCCTGGGCACAAGAAAATGGTAACTTGCCCAAAGATAATGATGTAATTCTCCCTTTGATAATTGCAGTAGGAGTTCCGTTGGTGGTAACTTGGTTGGTTTGGAAAAGAGGGGTCGAAGATCTCGCTCAGTTGCGACTCACAGGTAACGAAGCAGGAGTAATTCCAGATGGTTTAACTCTTGAAGAGTGGGAATCTGAGGACCGTTCAAATCATCCCGTTGAGCTACTAACTCCAGCGGGTATTTTAGCGACTCCTATGGTTGGAGGCATGCTTTTTGGGCAACTTTGTGATGGCTTGGCAACTATGATGGGCATAGACTATTACGGATTTTCAGAAAAACATCCATTATCGGATGCAGTTATTCAATTTGGAAATAGTCTAAACATAATTGGAGAGGGTGCTTGGCTGTTTTTCTTACTCAAGGCTACTTTAATCACCGTCATAGTTTGGATGTTTTCTCAAATGAGGGTCGAAAGCCGTCAGCAACATCTGCGTGTATTAGTTGTGTTAGCTGTTATGATTGTAGGAATGGCACCTGGACTTAGAGGAATTGGCAGGTTAATTCTTGGAGTTTGAGCGGTTGATTCAAGTCAAACATATTGCTCGCATAATCGAGGGGAAGGTATGGATAGACTAAGTACTAGTGTTAATCGTAGTTCCTCCGATTATCAAATTTGCAAAAAACACAATCAAAGTTTGATTGATACCTTGCGCGATAGGTTAGAAATAGCCAGTCATGGAGGTGGTGGAAAATATGTTGAGAGGCACCACAGTAGGGGAAAACTACTAGCTAGGGAAAGAATAGAGAAGATAATTGATCCAGGCACGGCATTTTTAGAATTATCACCTCTCGCAGCATATGACTTGTATGATGGTAAAGCAAGTAGCGCAGGTATTGTGACAGGCGTTGGTCTAGTCCACGGAAGAGAGTGTTTGTTCGTCGCTAATGATGCAACTGTAAAGGGTGGATCATATTATCCAATGACAGTAAAAAAGCACATTCGAGCACAAACAATTGCGCATGAAAATAATCTTCCATGTATATATCTCGTAGATTCTGGTGGGGCATTCTTGCCGATGCAGGATGAAGTGTTCCCTGACATTGGCCACTTTGGTAGAATTTTCCGTAATCAAGCAAGAATGTCAGGAGATGGTATTCCACAGATTGCAGCCGTTTTGGGAAGTTGCACAGCGGGTGGAGCTTATGTCCCAGCAATGAGTGACGAGTCAATTATTGTAAAAGGCAACGGGACTATTTTTCTTGCTGGTCCACCATTGGTAAAAGCGGCTACTGGCGAGGAAGTAACCGCTGAAGAATTGGGTGGAGCAGATGTTCACACATCTCAAAGCGGTGTTGCTGATCACTACGCTGAGGACGAAAATGAAGCATTACGTTTGGTTAGGAATGTGGTTGAAAATATTGGAAGTAGAGAATTAGCACCACTTGATAGAAAAGAATCTGAAGATCCTTTCCATGATGTTGAAGATTTACTAGGGTTGATTCCAATCGATAACCGTACACCGGTGGACGTCAAGGAAATCATAGCAAGGATAGTTGATGGAAGCAGATTTCACGAGTTCAAATCTAGGTATGGACAAACACTAATCTGTGGTTTTGCTCACATTCACGGCTACAAAGTAGGGATAGTTGCAAACAATGGTATCCTATTCTCCGAATCATCGCTCAAAGGTGCACACTTTGTAGAACTCTGTGGTCAGAGAGGTATCCCTCTGGTTTTCCTTCAGAACATTACAGGGTTCATGGTCGGAAAAGCGTATGAAGCTGGCGGGATTGCTAAAGATGGAGCGAAATTAGTAACCGCTGTATCTTGTGTAAATGTTCCAAAGTTCACGGTCATAATTGGGGGGTCCCATGGAGCAGGAAATTATGGAATGTGTGGCCGAGCATACGATCCTAGATTCCTGTTTATGTGGCCAAATAGCAGAATATCAGTAATGGGTGGTCCTCAAGCAGCCGATGTTTTGACAACAGTCAAGCAAGACCAACGAACCAGAGAAGGATTGGAGCCATTGGAAGGAGATGCTCTTGAATCATTTAGGGCGCCAATCCTTGAAAAATATGAGACTGAAGGGAGCCCGTATTATTCAACAGCCAGATTATGGGATGACGGAATAATTGACCCAAGAGATACACGAGATGTTCTAGGATTATGTATGGCTGCGAGTCAAAATGCTGAACTGCCAAATGATAGATTCGGAGTATTCAGAATGTAATTGAAAAATCAAAAAGCCAATTGGAGAATTAGTTATGAAAGACAAGCCAAATACTTCACTTATTCAATTGGAAATTGACGGCCCTGTGGCAAGGGTAACACTTGCCCGTCCTGACAAATACAACGCATTGAACGTGCAGATGATATCTGAATTAATTGAGGTATTTTCATGGACAGCTGAAAATTCAGTCTCTTCAAAAGGTTCTATATTTACAAAAGACGGAACTCCATATTTGAGGGTTTTAATATTGTCTGGTGAAGGCAAGCATTTCTGCGCAGGTGCTGACATTAACATGATGCGTGATGCTGGAGCAAATACCCCGGAAGAAAATAGAAGGGATTCTGAGAGACTTGATTCCTTATTCAACACGCTATGGGCACATCCTTGTTTTACCATCGGTAAAATTCAGGGTGTAGCCTTAGGCGGAGGCGCTGGGCTGATCGCATGCCTTGATCATGTTGTGTGTAAACCGGGTGTCAAGATAGCACTCTCTGAGGGTAAACTTGGGATTCTCCCAGCGGTAATTGGACCATATGTGTATAGACGAATGGGAAGCGCTAACTTCAGGAGGCATGCAATGCTTGCAGGAAGAATGGATACAGATGAGGCACTTAGAATTGGTATGGTTGATTCAATTGATGAATCACTTGACGTCTCGAGTATACTATCTGAAATTTTGACAACAGGACCATGCGCAGTCAGTGCAGCAAAAGAACTGACATTAGGCTTTGATAGATGGGACGGTGATGATGAGTCTTTGAGAAGGTGGACTCTTGATTTTACCAGCCGCATGCGCGGTAGTGACGAGGGACAAGAAGGGCTCTCGTCTTTCCTAGAGAAAAGAAGTGCCGATTGGATAGAGGATTGATAGAATGCTAAAGAGGACTCTCGTCGCTAATAGGGGAGAGATAGCCTGCCGAATTTTGAGGGCGTGTAAAGAAGCCAGAATAGAAGGCGTTGCTATTTACGCTGAAAACGATACGGGGACTCTATTTACTGAAATTGCAGACCTTGCGATTCCATTGAATGGAGAAGGATTGAGTGAGACTTATCTAAACCAAGAGCAAATAATTGGAATAGCAATCGATAATGGCTGTGATTCAATACACCCTGGTTTTGGTTTTCTATCCGAAAGAGCAGATTTTGCACAAGCAGTAATAGATGCGGGATTGATTTGGATTGGGCCGTCTCCTGAAGCAATTTCTACAATGGGAGACAAGATGACTGCAAGAATTACAATGAAGGATGCTGGAGTTCCAGTAATTCCTGGTGAAGAAGTCGATGGTGGTATTGATGATGTCCTCAAACTAGCACCTCAGGTGGGCTATCCGCTATTGCTGAAGGCTACCTCGGGAGGAGGAGGGAAAGGCATGCGGGCAGTTCACAGGCAAGAAGATCTAGAACATGAAGCAAAAGCTGCGATGAGAGAGGCGATGAACGCCTTTGGTGATGATAGAATCTACATTGAGAGGCTACTAACTGGTAGTAGACACATAGAAATTCAGATTCTTGCCGATAAATTTGGTCGAACTATACATCTGGGAGAAAGAGAATGTAGCGTTCAGCGTAGACATCAAAAGGTGTTTGAAGAATCTCCGAGCGTAGCTGTGGATTCAGAATTAAGGGAAGCCATGGGAGTAGCTGCTTGCGACGCAGCAAGAGCAGTCGACTATGTTGGAGCAGGAACTGTCGAATTTTTGGTAACCCCAACTGGTGAATTTTACTTCCTTGAAATGAATACTAGAATTCAGGTAGAGCATCCAGTAACAGAAATGGTGACAGGAGTTGATTTGGTCCGTGAGCAATTAAGAATCGCAGCAGGGGAACCAATGAGTTGTGGAGCTCTCTCTATGAGAGGACATGCAATCGAAGTTAGATTGTATGCTGAAGACCCTACCAATAATTTCCTCCCCGCAATCGGCCCGCTATCAAGATTCATCCCGCCTACTGGACCGGGAGTTCGACTGGACACTGGTGTAAGGGAAGGAGATAATGTAACTCCCGATTACGACCCAATGCTAGCTAAATTAATCGTGTGGGCTCCCTCAAGAATAGAAGCACTGCAAAGAATGTGCAGAGCTCTAGATGAATTTGTGATACTTGGCTGTGTGACAAATTTGCG
>CESW01149574.1_pt1 | contig 14437 bp, 7 predicted proteins | sample 531171 | NCBI WGS metagenome assembly CESW01 (sample SAMEA2621859, study PRJEB7988) | marine metagenome | biome: marine biome (ENVO:00000447); feature: surface water layer (ENVO:00002042); material: "saline water (ENVO:00002010), including plankton (ENVO:xxxxxxxx)" | depth 5 m
CAAACATTATCTTGCTGATAAAGGTCTAGCCTGATTTTACTGCGTCAAAGAATAAACAGTGAATCCGTTATTTTCCAACACTTTTTTTGGAATTCTTCTTTGATGATGCAGTTTTTCGCCTTTTTTCTGTTGATTCTGAAGTTTTAGATGGGTTGGATATATCCTCATCTTCGTCTAGGATTTCAATTATTACTGCTTCGTCGCTATCGTTAATATCCTGTTTAGCTTCTTGACTAGATCCATGTACTTCTGGCTCATATTTATCGGTGGAAATTTCTTTTTCGACAATTATTTGATAATCATTCAAAAACATGGCAAACATTCCAATAGCTGAAATCACAGGTGCCATTGCGCCGACTAAAGCTGCTCCACCTACTCCGAAGGCAAGTTGCGTTTGAAAAACCACTTTCCCGTCTTTGTTTTTAATAATTAACCGTCGAGCGGAACCCTCTTCAATTAGATTGCTAATTCCATTCAACACTTCTTTAGCACCACCTTGGATTTCTTCGTAGATACGTTTGGCTTCTTGTTTTGTGTTTTTCATCATTGTATGGTTAAATGTTGTATTGGCGAATAAAAATTCAGTTTTGACACTTTTTTTCAAAAGTATAAAGATAATGGGGATATTTTCTTTTAATAGTATGGTGTTTAAACGTCCAAAATTGTATAAAGTTCACTTTTTATGACGATGAAAGACTATATAAAAAAACTACTTTATAATGCTATCATAATTCTAACACTTAAATCAAGAAAATAGTACTCAAATCATATTTATACTACAACGCAGACAAAAAAAAGTTCCAAACTGCCTGTTACTTTTTTTTAGAATCAGTCACCCAATATTCAATCTTTACGCACATCATTTAACGGGGACTAATCAGTTTAGAAGCTTAGATCAATTATGAGGGCTTTTGTAGTACAAGCTATTGAATGCGAATATCAATAGATTTAGGCTTAGCTAGAACGAACTGAGGTTTAGACATGGTACTTCTGAATTCCTATATAGTCTATAACTTCAAAAGCCTAGCACATTCGTTGTTTATTGAATTTTCAGTCCATCTTGAGTACCCTTTCACCTCCTTTATTTGTTGACATTGCTTATGCTTTGGCGCCACGACAGCTCTATACCTACCGAGTTCCAGAAAAGTTGTATGAGCAGATATCCATAGGAAAAAGAGTTTGGGCTCCTTTTCGAAGTTATAATGCGATAGGAATGGTAGTACGTGTTCATAAGCAGGAGCCATCCTTTGAACTTAGAGCAATACGTGAGGTACTTGATACCGAAGCTATTTTGGATGAATCGCTACTTAAGCTCACCGAGTGGATACATCGCTTTTACTATTGTAGTTGGGGCGAGACCATCCAGGCGGTATTACCTAGCGGGCTTAATATGGTTTCAAAGCAGTATATTCGGTCGAATTCCAATAGAGCAAAAGATGTAGGCGAATTAACCCTGAAAGAAAAAAACATATGGAACTGGGTAGAGTCTTTAGCAGAAGAAGCGACAGTAGAAGAACTTCGAAAGCGAAGCAGAGCTCAGGGTGACTTGGGTATTTTAAATAACTTGATCAAGATGGGATGGTTAGAAATTTGGGAACAACCCGAGGTCAAATCCAAAGAGGCCAAAGAAATCTGGTGGGATTGGAAGGATAAAGAGGCTAAGAATAAGGCGTCGATTTTTGTAACATCTGAAAAAAAATATAAGTGGGAACAGGCCCTAAATGTAGTGAAAGGGCAATGCTTACCGGCTCGCAATCAAGACTTAAAAATGCTAGAAAAGGTTGGAATATCTCAACTTCGAACCTTAGCTAAAAAAGGTTATTTAAGTAAGTTTGAAAAAAGCCGATTTGAAATGCAGACTCAGCAACTCTCTTACGATCCCTCTAAAATCAAAGCTCTTAATGAGGAACAGTGTGTAGCAATCGATCCTGTTTTACAACAATTAGAGAAGCAGAAGTTCGGCCAGTTTTTACTTTATGGCATAACGGGTAGTGGGAAAACAGAGGTGTACATACATGCCATCAAAAAAGCCCAAGAATTAGGCAAAGGAGCTATTGTTTTGGTACCAGAGATCGCACTGACCCCCAGTACTGTGGCTCGTTTTTATAAAATTTTTGGAGAAGATATTGCAGTTTTTCATAGTCAATTAAGCGCTTCTGAGCGTCTATCGGTATGGAATGCGCTAAAAAATGGGCAAAAAAATATTGCCATTGGCCCCCGATCAGCTCTCTTTGCCCCCATTAAACCCTTAGGGCTTATAGTTATTGACGAAGAACACGATTCTTCGTATAAACAAATGGATCCAGCGCCCCGTTATCATGTTAGAGAGACGGCTATTATGCGAGCTCATATAGAAGAATCGGTTGTAGTAATGGGTTCAGCTACTCCTAGTTTACAAACTCTGCACAGGGTTGCGAAAGATAAAGCTACTATGCTACGCTTAAATCAGCGACACGCTGAGGCCACCTTACCCAGTGTCCAAATATTAGACCTCAAGCAATACAAGTCTGCGATGAAAGGTCCTATGGCAGCGCCTACATTTTTAGCGGTCAAAGAATCCCTTAAGCGAAATGAACAAGTTATTTTCCTGCTTAATAGGCGTGGGTTTGCCTCTTACCTTCAATGCGATGAATGTGGGCATATCCCAATGAGCCCTGATTGTTCAGTAAGTTTGACACTTCATAAGCGTAAAAACATACTTTTATGCCACTATTCCGGTTATGCACGACAGATAGATACGCATTGCGAGGCCTGCGGGTCACCCAATTTAAGTATATATGGCTCGGGTACTCAGCAGGTGGAAGAACAAATTGAGATGCTTTTTCCTGAGGCTAGAGTTGCTAGGTTCGATCGTGACAGTACATCTAAAAAAGGGGCCCATGCCAAAATTTTAGAGTCGTTTGGCCGGGGTAATGCCGACATTTTAGTCGGTACACAAATTGTAGCCAAAGGTTTGGACTTCCCCAATGTGACTCTTGTGGTAGTACTCGATGCGGATACCGAACAGGCATATCCCAGTTTTCAGTCCTCAGAGCGATTATATCAACTTCTCTCACAGGTTGCGGGCAGATCAGGTAGAGGGCAGAAACCAGGTAAGGTATTTATTCAAACTCGTCAACCCGAACATCCTGCATTACAGTTTGTTCCTAGTCACGATCATGAGGGTTTTGCTCGTCATGAAATGGCCTTTAGAAAACCATTGGACTATCCTCCATTTTCTAGACTTATAAAGTGTGTGTTAAAAGGTTCAAACAACGAACAGGTTTTGGCTGCTTCTATGGTTTTATTTCAAGCATGGCAGCAGGTTGTACCGCACTGGCCATTGTTAGGACCATCCCCGGCACCCATAGAATGGATGCAAGGTCAATACTACTGGGAACTCATTGTGAAAGTAAACCCAGAAAAAGGAGCGCAATATATTGAAGCTATGTTGGACCAAGTTCTGAAAATCTACAAATTGTCTTTTCCTGAACATCGTTCTGTCCGAGTAACTATCCATGTGGACGCGATACGATAAGCAGGATATAGGCGACTATTCCTTCTATGCAATAAAGTAAAAAGGGTGTTACATTGCATTTATTATGCAATCGTGTAGATTAATTAAGTATTTCAGGCATGCAGGATTATGAATTTATAGATGGAAGTCGACTCTCTTCAGTAATCGAAGCCCTTATTTTTGCTAGCAAGGAACCTCTGAGTGCATCTAAAATTCGCAAGATCATTATTGATAAAGAGCAAAATATCGAAATCTCAGAGGAGACTGTAGATGAATTTGTTCAACTAATAAATGAGCGATATGAAGAAAGTGGTTGTAGTTTTCGCATTAAACGTATTGGTGGTGGGTACACATTTTTGACTCAAAAGAAGTATCACTATTGGTTAAGTGTTTTTCAGCATGAAAATGCCTATAGAAAATTGTCTCAATCGGCTACAGAAACTTTGGCAATTGTAGCGTATCGACAACCAATTACCAAACCTGAAGTAGACCAAATTAGAGGGGTAGACTCTGGATATATTTTGCGTCAGTTAATGGAAAAAGTCCTTATTGAGGTAGCTGGTAGAGGAGATGGTCCTGGAAAGCCGTTGGTATACAAGACCAGTCATCATTTTTTAAGGCACTTTGGGCTTAATTCAGTTCAAGATTTACCAAAACCCAGAGAAATTGAAGAAATTCTGAAGGATGATGACATGGCCGAACATCGGCAACTACTTGTGTCACGGCAGTTGATGCTAGAGGCTGAGGTGGAAAATCGGATCGAAATAAAAGGCGATATTTACGAAGACTCGGACGTAGGATCAGCTCAAAAGTCAAAGGAGGAATCACATAAAGTCTCAACTGCTAGTGAACCCAACAACACTACTGAAGAGGATGAGTAACAATGAGCTTACGATCGATCCCTAAAAAAGGGGAACTAATCCGATTAAATAAATTTATTGCTCAATCTGGATTATGTTCTAGGCGGGAGGCAGATGTTCGTATTGCAAAGGGTGAGGTCACTGTCAACGGAAAGTTAGTGACAGAGATGGGATTAAAAGTGACTATGGAGGATAAAGTAGAGGTCGAGGGAAAGGCACTAAATCCTGAACCACCAGTGTATTTATTACTTAATAAGCCCAAAAATACTATAACAACCACATCCGACGAACATGGCCGAAATACCGTCACGGATGAGATTGAGCATGCAACGGGTTATCGAGTGTATCCCGTTGGTCGATTGGACAGAAATACCACAGGCATGCTCTTGCTTACAAATGATGGAGATTTAGCTTATCGCCTTATGCACCCTTCATACAAAGTTCGTAAGACATATGAAGTGGTAAGTGAACGAGCGTTAACCGACGATGAATTGGCCGGATTTCAAAAAGGTATCCCACTGGATGATGGTGTTGCGAAAGCTCATAAAGTTCAAGGATTTGCAGATGCGCCAAATTGGTTTCAATTGTCTGTATTTGAAGGAAGGAATCGTCTAATTAGGCGTATGGTAGAATATTATGGAACTGAAGTGACTAAATTAAAGCGAATTCAGTATGCGGGATTAGATTTAAAGGGAGTACCTCCTGGCCGTTGGCGCTTCTTACGTGACAAAGAGATTACTGATTTGCGTGTCTTGGTTAAACTGAAACCATTAGAAAAAGTGGTAACAGTCAAGAAAGCAGCTTTAAATAACTCAAAAAAAAAAAGCGTAAAAAGCGTTAGTTCTTTCATTTAGGATTCTTGCAATTTGACCTTGATTTATTTTTTTGGCGTGGTCTCTTTTAATCTCATTTGTATTTAATATACTTGCTATCAGGAATTAAGCTATTCATTTTGTGACCTTGATTACAGTATGGTATATTGAATGAGTGAAACGGTTTAGCTTATTAATTTGGACACTTTTAGTGAAGCTTCCTTTTCAGATTATTAAATAGAATAAAACTGTTAATTTGAATGGGAAGTTAAACACCTGTTCATTATTAAAAATAACAAAATCCATTAGCATGAACTACGGTAAACTAACAATTTGGCGTTTAGCCATACTATTCATTGTGTCAGCATTCACCTTTTCGGCTTGTTCGACCTTTAAAAAAACAGAAGCGCCAACACCTAAGGCTAGCGCGCCAAAACCACCTTCTAAAAAAGGGGACATGAAGGCCTTTTCCGATGTAATAACGGATAAAGCAATTTCTGATGAGGGGATATTCACAGTCCATAAAGTTGATGACAAGTATTATTTCGAGATTCCTATGGAAATGCTCGATCGAGAAATGCTATTGGTGAGTAGAGTGGCAGGTTCAACACAAAATCTTAGCTTTGGTGGGGCCGGACAAAAAGCTCGTTCTCAGCAGGTAATCCGGTGGCAGCAAAAAGAAAAACAAGTACTTTTACGCCATGTATCTTACTCGAGTGTAGCTGATGTTGATGATCCAGTTTATAATTCTGTTAAAAACAATAATTTTGAACCTGTAGTTGAGACTTTTAAAGTCGAGGCTATGAGCGATGATAGTTCTTCTATAGTTGTTGATGCCTCTGGTCTGTACACTTCTGACATACCTTTGTTAAGTGGATTGAGTTCATTTCAGCGTAGGAATTTCCAGGTTAGAAGGCTAGATGGCTCAAGAACCTTTATCGAACGGATGGCTAGTTATCCAGAAAATTTAGAAGTACGACATGTGTTAACCTATGATGCAGCAAATCCACCAGATGATGCTACAACTGGAACGATTTCTTTAGAAATGAATCAATCAATGATTCTTTTGCCAGAAGAACCTCATACACCTCGAAATCATGATATGAGAGTAGGCTATTTCTCGATTTCTCAATATGATTATAGTTCAGAAAAACATCGAGCAGATCAAAATAGATATATAACTCGTTGGAAATTAGTTCCATCAGACAAAGAAGCGTATCTACGTGGAGAGTTAGTTGAGCCTGAACAGCCTATCGTTTATTATTTAGATCCGGCCACACCTGAAAAGTGGAGAACATACCTCATTCAAGGGATTGAAGATTGGAATGTTGCATTTGAAGCTGCTGGCTTTAAGAATGCCATTGTTGGAAAAGAAGCACCAACACCCGAGGAAGATCCAGAGTTTTCTCCGGAAGATGTTCGATATTCGGTTATACGCTACATTACCAATCCTATCCAAAATGCACAAGGTCCACACGTGCATGACCCAAGAACGGGTCAAATCTTAGAAAGTGATATTTTATGGTATCATAACGTGATGAACCTATTACGGAACTGGTTCTTTATACAAACAGCCGCAGTAAACACAGATGCTCGAAATGTTGATTTTGATACTGAATTAATGGGTGAGTTAGTCCGTTTTGTATCTGCGCATGAGGTTGGTCATACATTAGGTTTACCACATAATATGGGTTCAAGTGCTGGCTATACAGTTGAACAATTGCGAGATCCGGAGTTTACATCAACCCATGGTGTATCACCATCTATCATGGACTATGCACGATTCAATTATGTTGCACAACCAGGCGATGGCGTTACTAATTTCTTCCCAATGGTAGGAGAATATGATATTTGGTCGATCAATTGGGGGTATAGATGGTTTCCGGACGTGGAAGCAGCTGATGATGAAAATGAAGTTCTTCATGACATGATAATGGCTAATGGCGACGATCCACTTTATTTCTTTGGATATGCCAATGGTTCTGATCCTCGTTCACAAACTGAAGCTATAGGTGATGATGCGATGGAAGCCAGTGAATTAGGGATTGCAAATTTGGAGCGTATAACGGGCAACCTCATTGAGTGGATAGAAAAACCAGGTCAGGACTATGATGATTTAGCCGAGCTCTACAGTAATGTTATTTCACAATGGAGACGATATATGGGGCATGTTACCACCTATATTGGAGGGGTATACGAAACTTACAAGACTTTCGATCAGGATGGGGTTGTCTACGAAGTTGTGGATGAATTAGATCAGCGAAGATCAATGGAGTTTCTCCAAAAATATGCCTTCTCTACGCCAACCTGGGCTTTTAACCGAGATATATTGGATCGTATTAATGAATCTACTGCCGTTGAAACATTCCGCTCAGCACAGTCAGGTGTACTTAATGGGGTGCTAAATCCTGCCAGAATCGCTCGTTTAACCGAAGCAGAAACACGTACTGACGCCGATACTTATACTCTTTTTGAAATGATGGATGATTTGCGAAATGGTATATTTAGTGAATTACGTGCCAATGAAAATGTAGATGTACATCGTAGACACTTACAACGAGCTTTTGTAGAGCGAATGGAATATATGATGACCCAAGAGCCATCAGGATTCTTTGGCTCACGTGTAGATGTAAGTCAATCTGATATCAGACCAGCCGTACGTAATCAGCTAACCTTATTACGCAGAGATTCCGGACGAAGAATCAGTGCAGGTAATATCGATCGAACCACTCGTGTTCATTTGGAAGATATCATCGCCCGAATTGACAACATTCTTGATGAGAATGATTAATCAATTTTATTTTTATAAAGTCTTCTGAAGTGCAGGGGACTTTTTTTACCCTTATTTTATGGACCAAACGCGTCTATAGTTTTTCTAACTAAATCCTTATGATTATGAAAGCTTTACAACGATTTTTTCTTTTTAATTTAGCATTATTTGTTACTCTGACAATGATGCTAAGTGCTCAGCAAATTGATATGGAATTACTAAAATCCATAGAACCCCGTAATATTGGGCCAGCCGGGATGTCAGGTAGGATTACCGCCGTCGATGTGGTAGAGTCCAATCATGATATCATGTATGCTGGTTCTGCTTCTGGTGGAATTTGGAAATCAGAAAGCGGAGGAATTGCCTGGGAGCCTATATTCGATAATTATTCTGTTGCCTCCATAGGTGCAATTAATATTTATCAAGCCAGTCCAGACATTATTTGGATAGGTACAGGTGAGGGTAATCCTCGTAATTCACAAAATTCTGGTGCAGGCGTTTATCGTAGTTTAGATGGTGGACGGAATTTTGAATTCATGGGTCTAAAAGATGTTAGAAATGTCCATAGAATTATAGTTCATCCCAATGATCCTAATACTGTATGGGTTGGAGGTCAAGGCGATGCATGGGCAGACAGTGAGCACCGTGGTGTGTATAAAACTACAGATGGAGGTAAGACATGGAATAAAATTCTTTATATGAACAGCCGTACGGGCGTAGGTGATATGGTAATGGATCCAAGTAACCCCAATAAAATCTTGGTTAATATGTGGGAATTCCGACGTTGGCCTTGGTTTTTTAAATCTGGTGGTGAAGGTTCTGGAATGTTCATGACCTTGGATGGTGGTGAGACATGGAATGAAATTACTAATCAAGAAGGACTTCCTGATGGTGAATTAGGTAGAATGGGTATCGCTTTTTCAACTTCTAAACCTAATGTTGTTTACGCAATCATCGAATCTAGTGCAAATGCAATATATAGAAGTAATGACGGTGGGTTCACATGGGAACTTCGTCAAACAGTTAAAGAAAACAGTGATGTAGGTAATCGACCTTTTTATTATTCCGAAATATATGTTGATCCATTTAATGAAAATAGAGTATTTAGTATCTATTCACTTTTATCGGTAAGTGAAGATGGAGCAAAGAACTTTGAGAGTATATATCCATATTATAATTGGGTACACCCTGATCACCATGCATTTTGGATGAGCAAAACTAATCCAGGATTCATAGTCAATGGAAATGATGGAGGCCTCAATATTTCCAATGATGGAGGTAAAACATGGCGTTTTGCCGAGAATATTCCTGTTGGGCAGTATTATCATGTAAGTGTTGATATGGAAATCCCTTATAACGTATACGGTGGGATGCAGGATAACGGTTCTTGGGAAGGCCCTGCTTATGTTTGGAGAGATGGGGGGATTCGAAACGCTTATTGGGATGAATTATTCTTCGGAGATGGTTTCGATGTGATGATGGATCCAAGTGACTCACGATACCTTTATGCTATGTCACAGCAAGGAAATGTAGGCAGGGTAGACAGGAAGACTGGGAGTGCCCGTTTTGTAAAACCAACCCATCCCAACGGCGAAAATCTTCGTTTTAACTGGAATGCGGCCATAAATTTTGATCCGTTTAATGAGGAAACCATTTATTACGGCAGTCAATATGTTCATAAAAGTACCGATCGAGGAGAAAGTTGGTCCATAATTTCTCCAGATTTAACAACGAACGATACAACCAAGCAAAAGCAGCATGAAAGTGGTGGGTTAACCATGGATGCCACCGGAGCGGAAAATTACACGACTATTTTAGCTATAGAGCCAAGTCCAGTCGAAGAGAATGTCATCTGGGTTGGTACCGATGATGGCAATATTCAAATTACTACCGACGGAGGAGAAAATTGGACTAATACCGCGAATGACCTCAAAGGCATTCCTCAGGGAAGCTATGTGGCTCAGGTGAAAGCGTCGGCTTTTAACGCCGGAGAAGCAGTCGCGGTTATAAATAATTATCGTCGTGGAGATTGGACCCCCTATGTAATGCATACAACCAATTATGGAAAAAAGTGGACCAATATCGTAGAGAGTAAAGGTCTAGAGGGCTATGCTTTATCCTTTGTTCAAGATTTAGTTGAACCAAATCTAATGTTTGTAGGAACTGAGTTTGGATTATATTTCACGATTGATGGGGGAAATACTTGGACTCAGTGGACCAATGGTTATCCAACGGTTTCTACCTATGATATGGTCATTCAGCCACGTGAGCATGACTTGGTAATTGGTACCTTTGGTCGTTCATTCTGGGTGTTCGATGATATTCGACCACTTCGGGAGTTAGCTGTTGAAGGTGTTAATGAACTGAAAAAAGGAATTAAAGCCTTTGACAGTCCAGATGCATATTTAGCAAATTGGCGACAAGCCATGGGAAGCCGTTTTGCTGCCGATGCTATGTACTCTGGTGACAATCGACCTCGTGGTGCCATGATCACATATTCGGTGAATAAAGAGCTATCTCAAAAGTCTGAAAAAGCAGATATACCTGATGCTAATCGTCGTTCACGGGCAAAAAGAGGATCGGATGAAGAACAAGTTAAAGTGGCGATATTTGACGAATCAGGTGTAAATATTCGCAATTTTGATGTAAACCCAGAACATAATGGTATAAACCGTATGCAATGGGGCCTAGAACGAAAAGGAATGCAGCGCCCATCAAGAAGAGCTATTCGTCCAAACACGCCAGAACCACGCGGTGGCAATGTATTGCCGGGAACCTATAAAATAGTAATGAGCTATGCTGGTAGCAAAGATTCTACCATGGTTACCGTTCATTACGATCCAAGGATAGAAATTACGATGGAAGCTCTGGAAGCTACAGCGGCACTAGAAGACGAAGGGGGTATGCTGGGCGCTGAATTAGCTAAAGCAGTTCAAAAGCTTGTTACAGCTGAATCAATTATGAAGGTAAACAAAGGAGTACTAGACGCGGACCCGCGGTCTGCTGAAGATTTAAAAGCGGTGCGTACTGTACACAGAACAACACATGTAAGTTTGGATGCCTTATTTACTCACATTTTTGGAAGTGATGATGACGAGCGTCAGGGGATTGTTCGGAATCCTGAAGTAACAGTAATGTCTAAATTATATGGTGTTGGAAGGTATATAGGTAATGATATTGACGGCCCTGGAGTTACTGAGGAAAATTTACTCAGACTTGCTAGGGAAGCAGTAACGGAAGCCATGGAGAAAATTGATGATTTCTTAAACCAAGAATGGCCTGCCTATGAGGCTGCAGTTCGAAAAGCTAATCTAAGTCCATTTAAATCCTTATCCGGCGAGGATAATTAAACAGGTAAAGAAATACGATGGAAACCTTCATTGATTTCTTTGAGAATATACCTTCTATTTTTCGAGCAGGAATACTGGTTGGGGGTATACATATTTTGGATTATCGAAGGCGTCTTTCCTCTCTTTGTTTTTGGTTATAATAAATTCCGTCATTCCTTAATCAACGGGTTGCTCACTTTGTTTTTTGTGCTCATTGGACTAGGATTTGCTTTCCTACTTTTGACGGCATCACAATGGGTTACTCAGCAGGATATAGGTCTTGTAAATTGGATTTCTATGCCCCTATGGATGTAAGTTTTAGTTGGGGTATTGCTTCTTGATTTATTTGGAGCATATTTAGTTCACTTGGTAGAACACAAAGTAAAATTCTTATGGAAGTTTCATTTGGTTCATCATAGCGATACGCTTGTAGATGTAACTACGGGGCTTCGACACCATCCAGGGGAGGCCTTATTTCGAATGTTGTTTACTATTCTTGGAGTGGTGTTGGTTGGAGCTCCTATATGGTTGGTTTTTGTATATCAAACATGTTCAGTTTTCTTCACTCATCTTAATCATGCTAATATATGCTTACCATTGAAGGTTGATCGAACGCTATCTTGGGTGCTAGTTACACCAAATATGCATAAAGTGCATCATCATTATACACAACCATATACAGATACTAATCATGGGAATATATTTGCAATCTGGGATCGACTTTTTGGTACCTTTGCTCAAGTACAGGACTCCAGTAAATTAGTTTATGGAATTGATACACACATGGATTCCAAAGAACATGAGGATGTTGTTAAATTGCTTAAGATCCCTTTTCAACCCTATAGACCACCAATTGGATCTAAGTTTTCTGAAACGAATAAAGATTCATTAAAATAATTTATGAATTATCTTTAACCAAGTTTTAAAGCAGTAGTTTTTCTACCTTACAAAATGATGATTCTGAGATGCTTGTAATTTATTACCGTACCTAGTCTTGCAATTAATCGGGTAAAAGTGCTTATTCATTTAGAAGCGCTTCCATTTCTCTGCTCTTCCCAACTAGATTATCTTAAACTAATAATAATAAACACTATGAATAAACAATATGTAAAGGTATGGTCTATTGCATCTTTATGTGCTATAGCATCTATTTTTATTACACATGTAGGTAGTTCATTGGTATATGCTCAGGCGACTAATTTTGGATTAGAAACTATACAATCAGTCAATGCTTCCAATGAAGTTTATAGAATTATAGATGTATCTGGAACTGTCACAGATGCAGAAACAGGGGAGCCTATTCCTGCAGCAAATGTTGTTGTATTAGGTACAACTATTGGTACTAGTACCGATGCTGAAGGTGAATATTCTTTGACCGTGCCAGATGATGCAGAAATTTTACAATTCAGCTACCTAGGTTATATAACAGTAGAGGTTCCTGTAAATGGTCGATCGGTAATTGATGTGAGTTTGGAGCAAGATCTACTATTTTTAGATGATCTTGTAGTTGTTGGATACGGTACTCAACAACGACAGGAAGTAACCGGAGCAATTACTTCCGTCCGTTCAGAAGAAATTCAAAACATTCCTGTATCAAGTTTTGAGAATGCTTTGCAAGGTAGAATGGCAGGAGTAAATGTAGCAGAGTCTACAGGAGAGCCTGGAGCTTCTCCGCAGATTACCATACGTGGTACTGGTTCGATTTCAGCAGGTAACTCTCCTCTATATGTAATAGATGGCGTTCCAATTACGACTAATCGAAATTTACAGTCAGACATAGGTAGTCAACGTTCATCTTTTCAACCACCTAGTGCGAATCCACTTGCTACAATTAATCCAAATGATATAGAGTCTATTGAGGTTTTAAAAGATGCATCAGCAGCTGCGATTTATGGTTCAAGGGGATCTAATGGGGTCATCTTAATCACTACTAAGCAGGGTTCTGCGGGCAGAACATCTGTAAGCTTTAGTTCTTATTTGGGGGTCTCTAATGTATTCAACAAGCCAGATATGATGAATGCAGAGGATCTAATTCAATACACAAAGGAATCTCGTAACAATAACTACTTACAAGAAATTGAAGTTGGTAATCAAGCCGCAAACCCAGATTTTAATCCAGACACAAATGCTGGCCGACCAAACGTATCTCATTTCTTAATTCCTGAACAGTACGTTAACTGGAATGGAACGGATACAGATTGGTTAGATTTAATATTTAGCCCTGCATCTATGCAAAATTATGATTTATCCATTAGTGGCGGAAATGCTACTACGACATATGCTTTTTCAACAGGTTATTTGGATCAAGAAGGTGTTATTGAAGGATCAGCATTTCAACGTTATACACTACGATTGGGATTAACGCATAAGATGAATAATGATATTACTATTGGTGCTAACATGAATTCAGCCCTAGCGCAGCATGATCGTTTACCTGCTAATGCAGCTTATTTTGGACAACCCCCTGGGATTGTTTATTCAGCAATGGTTCATTCACCGGTAGTTGCACCATATAATGACGATGGAACCATCAATCAACGAAACAATCAAGGTTTTTTAGGTGGTGGAACTTCATCCGCAAGTAATCCGCTAGCTATCATGAAATATATAAGCGAAGACATTCAAAATACTCGTGTCTTTGGAAATATGTTTGCGGATTACAATTTTAGTGAAAATATTACTTTTAAATCTTTACTTGGATATAATGTGGAGACTATGCAGCAAAGTTTTTATAGAGGTACAGAATTTCTATATAGAACTCAGAGTTCTCCACAGCCATTTGCTCAAACTGGCTCAGGTAATTTATTTAACTGGATCTGGGAAAATACTGTCAATTATTCCAATAATTTTGGAACGGGCCATAAAGTGAATTTGATAGCAGGTTATACTGCCCAAAAAGAACGCATAGAACGAAGCGTAATAGAATCCAATGGTTTTACCGATGATCAAATAACTACCATCAATGGTGGTATTGTGAATAGTGGTGAGGAAGTTATTGAGGAATGGAGTTTGGTCTCAGCTCTGGCAAGACTAAACTATGTATTTCAGGATAAATACCTATTGACAGCGACTGTTCGTTCGGATAGATCGTCTAGATTTGGTGCTAACAACCAGACTGGAATTTTCCCATCATTCTCAATTGGATGGAGAGCTAATCAAGAGGGCTTTTT
>CESW01015792.1_pt1 | contig 14423 bp, 14 predicted proteins | sample 531171 | NCBI WGS metagenome assembly CESW01 (sample SAMEA2621859, study PRJEB7988) | marine metagenome | biome: marine biome (ENVO:00000447); feature: surface water layer (ENVO:00002042); material: "saline water (ENVO:00002010), including plankton (ENVO:xxxxxxxx)" | depth 5 m
TTTTCTATATTTTTAATTAAATTAATTCCTATATTTCCAGCACCAATTAAAACCAATCTTCTATTTTCTTGACTCTTAACACCAAATACTCTTAAAGCTCTGTTTAATTCAGAATTCCTAACAAGAAAATATATTTGATCATTTGGATATATTTCTGCTTTTCCAGTTGGAAAAACAATCTCATTGTCCCTATAAATAACTAGTATCTTAATTTCCAAACCAGAAAAGATACCAGGAAACATTCTAAGTGGTGTGTTAATTACTGGACAGTTTTCATGAATATTAATACCGATTACTCGCACAAGATTATTAGCAAAAATGAAAGAATCAAATGTACCTGGTGTATTTAATTTTCTAATTATTGCATTTGCAATTTCAATTTCTGGTGAAATAATATGATCAATTGCCAAACATTTTTCAGTGAAAAGATTCTCCCATTTTTTTTCTAGGTATGAGGAATCCTTAATCCTGGAAATTGTTACAGGAACATTAAATATACTCTTTGCTATTTGACAGGTAACTATATTTATTTCATCATTATCTGTTACAGAAATCAACATATCGCAGTCGTCGGCCTCAGATCTCGCTAAAACCTCTGGGAAAGACGGTTTACCACATATCGTTTTAACATCTAGATTTTGATTGATTTGTCTTAAAAATTCTTCTGATTCATCTATTATTGTAACATCATTATTTTCATCAACTAGCTGTTTAGCGATATTAAATCCAATTTCCTCTGCGCCACTCACAATGATTTTCATTTTTTTAATTCTGCAATGTCTATTTTAAGGGATTTTAACTTTCTATAAAGAGCAGTTCTTTCCATACCAATTATTTTTGATAACTTGTTGATATTAAATTGATTTTCTCTCAGTTTCTCATGGAGAAATTGTCTCTCAAACATGTCTCTTGCCTGCTTCATGGATATATTATCATAACTGTCAAGAAAATGTTTATTATCAAATTGAGATTTGACTTCAATTGGAATATCTGTTTGTTTGATATATTTAATATTTTTTTCCGATAAAATAATTAAGATCCACTCAACCAAGTTTTTGAGTTGCCTTATGTTACCAGATAAGTCAAGACTTTGAAAAAACAAGATGCAATCATCCGAAAATATTTTTTCTTTAAAATTGTTTTTATTTATAAATTCTTCAGAAAAAATATTAACTAATTCTGGAATATCTTCTTTTCTTTCTCCCAACGTAGGTATCGAGATTGGGATAACATTAAGTTTAAAATATAAATCTTCACGGAACTTTTTTTTTCCAATCAAATTTTTTAAATTTCCTTTGGAGCTTGAGAGAATTCTTACGTTTGTTCTTATCATTTGTACTCCTCCATATCTGGTGAATTTTTGTCTCTCCAGAAAACCGACTAGTTTTCCCTGCGAACTTATATTCATATCTTCAATTTGATCAAAGAGAATAGTGCCTTCATTTAAATCCTCCAGAATTCCTCTAATAATTTCACCGTTTGTTTTTTCTAATCCAAATAATTTCTTTTCAAAACTTTCATTATCTAGATTAGCGCAGTTCACAATTCGAAACGAATTACGCCTTCGATTTGATTCTTTGTGAATCAGTCTTGCAAAGAATTCTTTACCAGAACCTGCAGGACCGCTTAGTAAAATATTTGATTCTGTTTTAGAAATCTTTTGAATTATATTTCTTAAGTTTTTTGATTTTTCTGATTTAGAAACAAAATCTGATGAAAATTTCTGATTAGAAAGTTGATCAATTTTTTCTTTTAATTTGAAGTTTTCTAATGCTTTATTAACTTTTAATAATAAGATATCTATATCAAAAGGTTTTTCAATAAAGTCAAAAGCTCCATTTTTAATTGAATTTATTGCTGTTTCAATATTTCCGTGGCCACTGATCATAATCACAGGAATCTGAGGATTTTGGGATTTAATTTTCTTTAAAAGTGAAAAACCGTCTAATTTTGAGTTATTTAACCAAATATCAAGAATTATCAATTTTGGAGATTTTTTATTAATTGATTCTATTGTCCCATCACTTGTGTGAACAATTTCAGTTTTAAAATGATTATCTTTTAAAATTTCAGATATTTGTTCACAAATATCTCTCTCATCATCAACTATTAAAATATGGTCTTGATTATTTTTCATTCCTTCTCTTTATTGGGAGACTAACTTGCACACCAGCACCACCTAGTAATTTACTATTAAATAGCTTAATATCTCCATTGTGTTCTTCAATAATTTTTTTACAAATAGCTAAACCTAATCCTGTACCACCTTTTTTATTTGTAATGTATGGCTCAAATAATATTTCCTTTTCAACTGGAAAGCCAACACCGCTATCTTCAAAATTGACGTCAACTTTTTCAAGGTTCTTTTTAATGGAAATCTGAATTTTTTTTACATCATGTTGAATCACAGATTCAACTGAATTTTTAATTAAGTTATTAAATAGCCTATTTACTTTACTACCATCACAATTTATTAAAACATTATCTGTATTTTCATCAAAGACAAACAAAATATCCCTATTGATTATTTTTTGATTTTCTACTTGTTGTCTTATTAAATCACTTAGATTTAAAATCTCAAAACTACTTTTAGGCATCCTCGCAAATTCTGAAAACTCAGATACTAATTTTTTTATATCTGATACTTGTCTAATAATTGTTTCTGTACAATTATCTATAATCTTTGTATCGAGTTTTCTTTGTTTGAAGTTGTTTTGAATTCTTTGAGCTGAAAGATTTATTGGGGTTAACGGGTTTTTGATTTCGTGAGCTAGATACTGAGCTACATTTGACCAGGCAGCCTGCTTTTGAGCCGACATTAGCTCAGTAACGTCATTTAATGTTATAATGATTCCAAACTTTTTATTATTATTTTCTTGAGAGATTTTGACATTTATAATTTTTTGAGAATTGTCTTGGTTTATTTTTATTTGTTTTTGTTTATTAACAAAATTATTCTTTTTTGCATTTTCAATCAATTTACTAATCTGTAACGATATTTCTTCTATTTTTTTTTTCTTCAGTTCTACTCCAAGTAGCGATGAGGCTGCTTTATTAAATAATGTGATTTTATTAAATTTGTCTATATAAATTACACCATCACTTAACCCCTCAAGAACATTTTCTGTAAATTTTCTTCTTTGATCTATTATTTTTTTTGCAGAAAATAATTTATTTTTCTGCTCCAGTAAAATCTCAACCATTTTATTTAGGGATTCTGATAAAATATTAAAATCACTTATGTTTGAAAATTCTTTAATTCTTGTTTTAAAATTTCCCGAGCTTATCTTCTCTGAAACATTTATAATCCTGTTTATAGGGATAGTTAATCTATTTGCAAATAAAAGTCCCAACCAAATCGATGATAAAATAACCAATAAATTAATAGCAAAAAAAAGTTGGTAAGAAAGAATTTGTATTTCGTCAATATTTTTTTCTAAATTTAAATATTTAGAAGCTGCGCTATTTACCGATTCAACTCTACTTAGTACAAAACTGTCAACTTCTTTACCAATATACAAATATGTTGGAATCACTCTATTTAATTTTATTAGACCCCTTACTTTATTTTGATTATCATTAGTGAAAATTGCCATTTCACCATCATCAGCTCTGTAAAGAGACCATAAAGGTGGTGGAGGTTCTTCATCAATGAGAAAGCCTTTTCCTACTTTGGCTAAAAGTTGACCACCTTTTTCAAAAATTATAGCCTCATCAATTGATTTAAAAATTAAAAGTGACCTTAATAATTCAGTTAACCTCTCTTTATTAGTAAAAAAAGCAATTTTTTCATTGGTTATTTCATTATTTAGATAAATTAGATCATTTTTCAAATTATTACTATGTTCTTTAAAATAAGATTCAGAGATTAACTTTGAACCAGATATTGCTACATTTACTTTTTCATTAAACCATGCCTTTATTCCTTGATCAAAAAAAAATATTGATAAAATTGTAATACTTAGCGAAGGAATAAGTGTGATAATTGTTATTAGTAATGTAATCCTGGTATGTAAATTTGGGGAATTTTTAATTTGTTTATTTTTATTATTATTTTTAAAAATTCTTAAAACTTTTAATAATGTCATAAAAATCAAAAAAACTATTATCAATAAGTCGGCAAGCAAAAGATTAGAAATTATTTGATAGTCAGATGATTCAAAGATTCTTCCTGTAAGTAGTAAAAAGATGAAGAAACTTAAAAAAAAGGCTAATATAAAAAAAACAAGAAAAAAGAGATTTTCTTTTTTAGAAAAGTACTTTTTAAAATTTTTAAGTAGTCTATTTGTCAATATTTAATACTTTCATTTTTTTTCTAAGAGTATTTCTATTTATTCCTAGAATCTTAGCTGCTTTGAATTGATTACCGTTACAAAAATCCAATGATCTTGTAATTAGAGGTCTTTCAAATTCCGCAAGCAGATGTTTATATAACTCTAAGTCTTCGCTACTAGGGTCAATTGCCTGAAAAAATTCATCCAAATGTAATTCTATACTTTTTGATAAACTTTGATGTTTTAAAGAAGAATTTGATTTGGAATCACTTTCTTTTTGCTCTAGTTCAGCTAATTCATTCAGTAAAGCCTCTTTTGAAATTGTATCTTCAGAGAAAAGAATAGCTATTTTTTTAATAAAGTTTTCTAATTCTCTTACATTTCCTGGCCAAGAGTAATTTTCTAGTACCTCTTTACAATCCTCATTAAAACTTTTCTTCGGAGAGTAGATATTTAGAAAATATTTTGAAAGAGTGAAAATATCTGAAACTCTTGTTCTTAAGGCTGGCATTTCAATATTTACTACATTCAACCTGTAATAAAGATCCTCTCTAAAAATACCGTCATCAACAGATTTTTTTAATTTTGCATTCGTAGCTGCGATAATCCTAACATTAGAAATTTTTTTTTCTCTTCCACCCACCCTTGTAAATTCGCCTAGTTGTAAGACTCTCAAAAGTCTAGCTTGCACTTCAAAGGGCATATCTCCTATTTCATCTAAAAAAATTGTTCCACCGTCAGCTTCCTCAAAGAAACCAATTTTTCTTGAATCAGCGCCAGTAAATGCACCCTTTTCGTAACCAAATAATTCACTTTCTATCAAATTCTGTGGAATCGCCGCCATATTAAGTGTTAAAAACTGCTTATTAGATCTAGAGCTAAAATCATGAATAGCCTTAGCTACTAATTCTTTTCCAGTTCCCGATTCTCCAGTTATTAGTACTGTTAAATCTGTTTTCATTAATTTGGCTATAATTCTATAGACTTTTTGCATGGGTTGAGACCTTCCAATGATAGGTAATTTTTCATCTTGTCCTCCTGCCTCACCTTGTTTAATAGGTTTATTCGATTTAAGAGATCTGTTAACAACAACTGTAAGGTCATTAAGGTCAATCGGCTTTGGCATGTATTCAAAAACCCCTAATTCACTAGCCTTAACAGCTGTTAATAAATTATTTTTGGCACTTATAACTATGATTTTTAAACTTTTTTTCTTATTTTGAAGTTTCTCTACTAACTCAAGACCATCTCCATCTGGAAGCATTACATCAGTAATGATAAGATCAAAGGTTTTTTTTTCTATCAATACCCAAGCTTTAGAAATACTATTAACGCACTCAACCATTGTTTTAGAATTGTTAAGCGCCTTAGACAATACCCTTGTTAAGGAAATATCATCATCAATAACAAGTACATTTTTTATTTCATTCATATGGGTAAATAAATTCTAAATTGCTTTTTGTTATCATCGCTTTCAACAAAAATCAAACCGTTAAAATGATTTATAAGTTTTTTTACTAGAAAAAGACCAATTCCTTTTCCATTTTTTTTTGTAGAAAAAAAAGGAAAGAAAATTTTTTCTTTTTCATAAATCTGTTCTCCATTATCCTCAATACATATATGAACAAAATTATTAAAATGTTTTTTTGATGTTCCTGGAAATGATTTATTACCTTGGTGATCGAAACTTGTAATAATTTTGATATAACCATTTTTTTTACCGATAGCGTCAATGGAATTATTGAGTAAATTCTCAAAAATCATGATAAGATTATTTTTATCAAATTCTACCTCAGGAAGAGATGGATCAAACTGCTCAATGATCTTAATATTTTGGTTCTTCTTAAGGTTTATTTTTTTTAGCGTATACCTTAAGGGTTCATGAATATTTATTTTTTGTTTTTTAAAATTTACTTCTGTAACATTAAGTTGAAAAGAATTAATCAATTCGTTAATTCTATTACACTCATCAATAATTATCTCTGTAAGTTCAGCATCTATATTCTTATAATTCTTTTGGATGATTTGTGCTGAAACTTTTATACTTGATAATGGATTTTTAATTTCATGACCCAAAATAGACAAAGTATGATCAAAGAAATATATATCATTATCCAAATTTTTTTTTTCAAATGTTTTTCTATGATTTTTAAAAACAATAATTAAATCTTCAAATTTGCTGTTATTTATAATTTCCACATCCAACACATGGTTTTTTTCATTTAAATAAATTTTTGTATCCTTATAAATAAAGCTTCCTGATTCCATCATCGAAGTTTCAATAAAATCTTGAAGAGGTGAATCTGCGAGAAAGATACTATCAATCGTATCTCCAATAACCGCATTTCTACTTTTTTCTAAAAAATTTTCTGCTTCATAGTTAATGAATTTAATTAGCTTGTTTGTTTTCTTAAAAATAATTATCGGATCCAGTAAACTGTCAATAATACTGATATAATCCCTAATGTCTGTAAATTTTTCAATCATTAAAAAAATTGCTAATTTCTTTTTTTAATTCAACTTCGTTTTCTATTCTATTCACTTTAGATCTAAAAATATTAGAATCTTTGAGTGACTTTGAATACCACCCAAGATGTTTTCTAAAATTTCTCAAACCTATGTTTTTATCGTAATGTGTTAGATTAAGTTCTAAATGCTCCATAATAATATTTTTTATTTCTTTAAATGCTAATTTCTGTAAGTTTTCATTTTGAAAAGATTTAAATATTTCACTGAAAATCCAGGGTTTACCATACGTACCTCTTCCTATCATTAAACCATCTGCTTTTGAGTCCTTCAGTATTTTTTTTGCATCAGTAATATTCAAAACATCTCCATTAGCAATTAAGGGTATTTTAATCTTATCTTTCACCTTACTAATAAACTTCCAGTCAGATTGACCCCTATACATTTGACACCGAGTTCTACCGTGCACAGTTATTAAAGAGATACCAATATCCTCTGCAACTTTTGCTAATTTTGGTGCATTTCTTGATGAGTCGTCCCATCCAGTGCGCATTTTTAAAGTTACAGGTATTTTAACAGCATTCTTTATCGAAAAGATAATTTTAGTTGCTAATTCTTCATCTTTCATTAGTGCAGAACCAGCCCATCCGTTTGTAACTTTTTTAACTGGACAACCCATGTTGATATCAACAATGTCAGCTCCTTCCTCTTGACAAACTTTGGCAGCCTCAGACATAACTTTAGGATCACATCCAGCAATCTGTACAGCCAAAATTTCATTGCCATTTTTTTTTAGCATTTTAAGAGTTCTTCTGTTTTTTTCTATAAGTGCTCTACTCGCAATCATTTCTGAAAAAACAAGTCCTGGTGAAAATTTTTTTACTATGTTTCTAAATGGAAGATCACTTACACCTGACATAGGTGCAAGAAAAATATTATTTTTAATATTAATTTTACCAATCTTTAGCTTTTTAATTGCACTCATAATCTTATTCGATAAATTTTAATCCAAAATAAGCTACATTTATAAATAAAAAAGAAGCTAAAACAAAATTAAATATTTTCCTTCCAGATAAGCCAAATAATATTTTTTTTATTAATAAAAGTAAAATGAGGATAAATGTTATTATGCTTAATATTGACTTATTATTTAGTAGAAAATCAAGGTAGGTTGATTCAATAGTACTATAAATAAAACCAGTAATTAAAGAAAAAAATAAAAATAACTCAGTAAGAAGAAGTAAATTTATTGTAATTTTTTCACTTTCATATATTGAAGGAAAAACTTGAATTAAGTTAAGTTTCTTAGAATAATCCGTTTTTAAGTTTCTCTCTAACAGATATACTGATGCAGCAGTTAATACAGATAGGGTTAATAATGTATAGGAAAGAAGGGACAATATTACGTGAAATGATAGCATAGGGTTTTCAAATAAATTTTGTGTATTAGAAAGTCCGTCATAACTTAAATAATTCACTAAATGACTTACCATAAAAAGAAAAAAAAAATAAGGAACAAACAATACTCTCAATCTAATAAAATTAAAATTTTTAATACAAAAAAATAAATATATAAATGATAAAAGAGATAAAGTAAGGAATAATACTTTTGTAATTTGCATTACATCATTCCTAAAAAATAGAGATGTAAACACTATAAAAACTGATGTTGCAACAAAGAAACATGATATTAAAAAAACTGTTTTATTAAAATTATCCTTTCTATTAATATTGTTAAAAGATAGCATCATAAAAAGTATTTGAATGATTAAGGATAAAACATTTATTATATTTGAGGATAAAATCATTTTAACATTTTAATTTAACTAATTTATAATATATTTTTTTAGAATGGTCTACGAAGTTTGCCTTATTATTTTAAGCGGAGGTTTGGGGAAAAGATTTTCAAAAAAATTACCTAAACAATTTTATAAGATTAATGGAAGGACAATACTGGAAATTAATCTAGAAAAGCTTGTTAAATTTAAGCTTTTTTCCAAAATAGTAGTAATTACAGATCATAAATATTTAAAGAAAACAAAAGAGCTATGTAGAAAATTTTCCAGAAATTTGTTTGATGTAAAAATAGGAGGAAAAACTAGACAATTATCTTCTAAGAATGGGTGTGAACATTTAATGAAATATAATCCTAGAATCGTATTAATTCACGATGTGGCTAGACCATTTTTTGATAAGAAGCTGTTGGAAAATTTAATTAAAAACACAAGATACAATCAAGGTTGTATACCAGTTTTAAAAGTACATGACAGCTTAACAAAAATTTCCAAAAGCAATCAATTAGAAATAGTAGACAGAGAAAATATGTATCATATCCAAACACCGCAATCGTTTCCATTTAGAAAAATATTGGAAGCACATAAAAACACAAATAAAATTAATTGGTCAGATGACTCATCGCTTGCATTATCAAATAATTTAAAAATAAAGTTTGTTGATGGTTTGAAAGAAAATATTAAGATAACAACTAGTGATGACCTTAAAGTAATTAATTTCCTAGATAAGTATATGAACAAAAAATATATTACTAGAGTTGGTTTTGGATATGATGTTCATAAATTTATAAAAGGAACTCATGTAATTCTTTGTGGAATAAAAATTCCATTTGAAAAAAAATTGGAGGGTCACTCTGACGCAGATGTTGGTTTACATACAATTGTTGATGCAATACTTGGTGCCATATCACAAGGCGATATTGGAAGACATTTTCCACCAACTGATAAAAAATGGAAGAATGCGTCATCATTAATATTTTTAAAAAAGGCAAAGGATTTACTCTTATTTGAGAAAGCTACGATCATTAATATTGATTTAACATTTATTTGTGAGGAACCTAAAATTTCGAATTACCAACAGAAAATGGTCAGTTTTTTGTCGAAACAATTAGAAATAAATAAAAATCAGATAAATATAAAAGCAACAACTACAGAAAGGTTGGGATTCTTAGGAAGAAAGGAAGGGATTGCTGCTCAAGCCTCAGTCACTGTAAGTAAATTGGATGAAAATTAATTATCTTTTTTTTTCAACACTTTTTGGTATTGGAAAACTTACTAGTTTTCCTGGAACATTTGCATCTTTAATTAGCTTGATATTCATTTGGATTATTAAACAGAATTTAGGTATAACCAATGTTATAATATTGTATTTTTTTTTTCTTATATTTTCCCTTTTTGTAGTTTCGAATTCATTAAAAAGGATAAAAAAAAAGGATCCTAAAGAAATCGTTATCGATGAATTTATAGGACAATTTACATGCCTGCTATTCTTACCTAATAAAATTGAGTATTATATAATGGGTTTCTTACTTTTTAGATTTTTTGATATCGTTAAGCCTTATCCTATAAATAAGATAGATAAAAGGGATGATGCTATGGGGGTTGTTTTTGATGATGTTTTAGCTGGATTTTTTTCAGCATCGATAATTCATAGCTTGATTTACTTTATAAGAATTTAAATGCGAAGTTTAGAAAAACTAATTAAAATTTTAATCAAAAAAAAAGTTCGAATAATTACTGTTGAATCATGTACAGGTGGCCTTCTGGCAAATAGTTTAAATTCTGTACCTGGATCATCAGGTTTTTATGAATTTGGTATTGTTTGCTACTCTAATATAGCAAAGCAGAATATTTTGAAGATTCCTGAAGGATTAATCCAAAAATATGGAGCTGTAAGTCAAGAAGTTGCAGATACAATGAATTCGAATATAGAATACCTTTTTGATATTAAAAATCATTTAATTGTATCAATAACTGGAATTGCAGGTCCAACGGGTGGTTGCGATCTTAAACCTATTGGGACAACATATATTACAATTTTTTTTAAAAAAAAATACAAATATTTCAGGATCTTCACTGGCAAAAGTAGAAATGAAATCCAAAGTAAAATAGTAGAATTTTCAATCAGAGAAATTCTTTCAATATTGAAAAATTAGGATAGGAATTTTGAAGGATTCAGAGCTTTCTTACCTTTCCTTATCTCAAAATGAAGTTGTGGCTCATTAACATTCCCAGTTTTTCCTACTATTCCTATTTTTTGTCCTCGTCTCACTACTTGGCCTTTTCTATAAATAATTTTTTTTAGGTGGCTATAAGCTGTCACCCAATTATTTTTATGCTTAATTAAAATTAAATTACCGTATCCAGGAATTTCATTTCCCGTATAGATTATCTCCCCAGTTTCTGATGCTATAACTGGGGTATTCTCTTGTGACTTTATATTGATTCCATCATTATGAAATCCAGATTTAATTCTCCCAAAAGCTAAAATTATGTCTCCCTTGGCAGGCCAGATAAAAGAAAGTTTAGTTTGTTTCACTGGTTTATTCTTCTCAACTTGCTTATACTTTTTTTTGGTTTTTTGTTTAAGTCTGTTAGTTTCAGTAGGTATAATTAATAACTCTCCAACATATATTTTTTGATTTTTTTTTAAATTGTTCAACCTATAAAGAGTTGATCTATCGACATTGTATTGTCTAGAAATAGAGTAAAGTGTATCCCCCCTTTTAATTACATGCGTCAAATTTTGCGGTAAAATGAGCTTTTGATTTGGAAAAATCCTATATGGGGATGTTATATTATTAGTTTCTATAAGATTTTTAAGTGAAATGTTAAATTTTTCAGAAATTAAAAATAGATTTTCTCCTTTTTTAACAATATATTGTTTTTGTTTTTTGATTTTAACACTTGTATCAATTATCTTATAGTTCCCGTAAATAATTTTCTCACAAGAGGTTAAGAAAAGTAGTATTATTAAGTAGTATATTTTCATCTACTATCCTTACCTTCTATCAAGGGAACAAATCGGACGTTCATTAAAGTTTCTGAAAAAATTTTATTATTACTTTTTCTTATTTTCAAAAGATTTTGATTATTATTTTCCTCACCAACTGGAACAATCATTAAGCCATTATTGGCTAACTGATCAATTAGATTTTTTGGAATTTCCAATGCAGCAGCCGTAACAATTATTCTTTCAAAAGGAGATTGTTCTTCCCAACCTAATCCTCCGTCTCCATGCTTTGAGAAAATATTATTTAATCCTATTTTCTTTAAAACTTTATCTGATTTCTCCTTTAATGTACGATGTCTCTCAACTGTATAAACAAATCTCGATAACATTGATAAAATAGCTGTTTGATAACCACTTCCAGTTCCGATTTCTAACACACGATGTTTTTTATCTAACTCTAATGCCTGAGTCATATGAGCTACAATAAGTGGTTGAGAAATAGTCTGCCCACAATTAATTGGTAGTGCAATATTTAGATTGGCTTTAGAATGAATATCAGATTCAATAAAATATTCTCTTGGTAATTTTTCTATTGATTTGAGTACATTCGAATTATTAATTCCGTGTTTTTTTAATTCTATTATTAGTTCAATCAAATCATTTTTAGTATCTAAAAATTCCTGCATCTACCTTATATTCTCTTTTCCTCCCATATACTTTTGTAGTACTAAAGGAATATTTATATGCCCGTCTTTTGTTTGATAATTCTCAATTATTGCAACAATTAATCTACCTACAGCTAAACCAGATCCATTTAATGTATGAGGAAAAAATATTTTATTATCGTCTTTAACCCTCATTTTCATCCTTCTGGATTGGAAATCTTTACAATTAGAGCAACTTGATACCTCTCTAAACTTTTTTTGTCCGGGCATCCAAATCTCAAAATCATATGTAATCGAGGCAGAAAAACCAGTATCACCAGAGCACAAACAAATAATTCTATAGGGCAGTTGAAGATCTTTTAAAATATTTTCAACACAGTCAATCATTCTATATAATTCCTTTTCAGATTGTTCTGGTTCAGTAATAGAAACTAACTCCACTTTTCCAAATTGATGCTCTCTTATAAGTCCTTTTGTATCTAGTCCAGACGAACCCGCCTCAGATCTAAAACAGTTTGTATATGTTGTATATCTTAGTGGTAAATCCTTATTTGAAATTATACTTTCTCTATTTAGATTAGTTAAAGATACTTCGCCAGTAGGTATAAGCCACAAATCATTGCTTGTTTGAAATAGATCCGCTTTAAACTTTGGTAATTGGCCCGTTCCAAATAAAGCTTTGCTTTTTACTAATTCCGGAACGAGATACTCAACGTAACCATTTTTTAGTGTATGTTTATCAAGCATGAAGTTAATTAAAGCTCTATTTAATAGTGCTAGTTCTGAACTCAATACTGAGAATCTAGAACCAGAGATATTTGAGGCTTGTCTATAATTAATTAAGTTTAACTTCTCACCCAAAGCTACATGATCAACTGGATTGAAATCTTTTTTCTCAATCGCTCCACCAATTCTTAATACTTTGTTATTTTTGTCATTTTTCCCATAAGGTACCTTTTCGTCTAAAATATTTGGAATATTTTCTAATATTTCGTGCAGCTCCTGCATTTTTTTATTTGAAAGATTTTCAACATCTAGAATATCATTTTTTATTTTAACTACTTGCCTTTTGATGGATTCAATATCGTTCTTTTCAGAATCTTTACTTAATTTTCCAATTGATGTAGAAAGTTTATTCCTCTTTTGCTGAAGTGTCTCTTTTAAGTTTAAAAACTTTAAATAACTGTCATGAATTTCAATCAGTTTTTTACTAGTTGGTGGAAGATTTCTTTTTTTAAGAAAATCATCAAATTTTTTTGGTTCTTTTTTTATGAACTTTATATCGTGCATTATTTTCTATTCATAAATTTAATTAGATATATAGATAACTCAAAAAATATTATTAATGGAATCGCAATTCCTACCTGAGAAATTATATCAGGAGGAGTAAAAACTGCACCAAAAATTAATATGCCAAGAAAATAATATTTTCTATTCTTTCTTAAACCTTCTACTGTAATTAAATTTAATTTAGATAAAACTATCAACAATATTGGAAAAAGAAAAGCTAATCCAGTTGAAAATAAAAGGTACATTGTTAATTTCATATATTCATTGAATTTAGACTCTAATTGAATGGAAAAAAGAGAGGAGGTATTATAATTTTCAAAGCCTAAAAAAAATTTCCAGATTACCGGAATTAAAATAAAATATGCAAATGCAACGCCTAAATAGAATAAAAATGGAACGAGGATAACCATCGGTTTAAAAAAGTTTTTCTCTTTTTTATATAAAGCTGGGCTAATAAAAATTGAAATTTGTAGTGCTATAAATGGGAACGAAAATAAAAATGAGGAAAAGAGTGAGACTTTTAAATATGAAATAAAAATCTCAGGTAATCCAGTAAAAATCATTCTCTTTGTTTCTCTATTTTCTAATAGATTATAAAGTGGATATGATAAAAGATTTGTAATTTTTTCAGAAAAGTAGAAAGATGTTAAAAATGCGAACAATAGAAAGGCAAAACAATATAGTATTCTATTTCTTAATTCTCTTAGATGATCTAGATATGCCATTTTTTATTTTCTTCTTTTTTTTATTTTTATCTAATCTTAATTCTTCATTCAAATCTATATCTGATAAATCATATTTAATATTACTAAGGAATTGATTTAATTTTCTAAAAATCAAGCCAAAATTGCTATAAATTTTTGGAATTTCTTTAGGTTTTATTAATACTATTAAGAAAAAAAAAATTATTAAGAATTCAATTATTCCAATATTTAACATTCAGAATTACTTTTTTTTTTTATTGTTCGTTTTTCTTGGGGGG
>CESW01011441.1_pt1 | contig 14415 bp, 16 predicted proteins | sample 531171 | NCBI WGS metagenome assembly CESW01 (sample SAMEA2621859, study PRJEB7988) | marine metagenome | biome: marine biome (ENVO:00000447); feature: surface water layer (ENVO:00002042); material: "saline water (ENVO:00002010), including plankton (ENVO:xxxxxxxx)" | depth 5 m
ACAATATCGAACTTTTAATATAAAAATTAATAAAAATGATGATTACCAAGCAATGAAAGAGGTTTTATCAAGGAGACTAAAAAGACTACAAAAAGATGGAAATAACTTTCCTGACCTGATTGTGATTGATGGCGGTAAGGGACAACTTTCTTCAGCAATTAAGGAAGTTGAAAAGTATGAAGATTGTAGTACCAAAATACTTTCTTTAGTTAAAGGTCCAGATAGAAATTCTAAATATGATGATGTCCTTTATTTTCATGAAGGAAAAATTTTAAGGATGGACCTTGAACATGAAGGCAAACGTCTTCTTCAGTTTGTAAGAGATGAATCTCATAGATTTGCTTTATCCAGGAGTAAAAAGAGGAGAAAAAATGTTACACATTCAACCCTCGATGAGATTAAAGGGATCGGAAGTATAAATAAAAAAGTTCTGTTAAGACATTTTGGCGGCATAGAATCCCTTAGGAAAGCAAGCATAGATCAGATAAAATCTATCCAAGGTATTGGATCGATGAGAGCTAAACTAATCTACGATCATTTTAATGGACAATGAAAGAAAACAATTTTTTAAAGAGATCAAAAATAATTGAAAAAAATCAGGTTTATTTAACTGAAGCTGTTCAAACTTTAACACACTTGTCTATGAAGGCTATATATCAAGAAGGAAAACTAATTTTTGCTGACATTGGTGGGAGCGCGGCTGAAGTTGAAGATATGTCAGCTGATTACCTTGGAACACTAGTAATATCGAACAAAAGAAACCCCTTTCCATCTTCAGAAAAAAAAGAATCTAGAGTATATGAAAAGTCTTTTTTTGCTTTTAAAGCAATATCAAGCATGAAAGCAATAATTCAGGAATTACAAACCATTGTTGGTCATAAAATCTGTTCCATAGTTCTCAAAGAATTTTCATGATCTCAAACTTAATATCTTTATCAAGGATATTTCTTATTTTCCCTATTATCTTTTGCATAATGATTAACAATATTTACTTAGCTTTTTTGTTATTTTTGATAGCTGGTTTTACTGATTTCTTAGATGGATATATAGCTAGATACTTAAGACAAGAGTCTGTTCTGGGAGCAAATTTAGATCTTTTAGCAGATAAAATTTTTGTTAGTAGTTTATTAATTTTCATCTCTTTTCATTTTGATAATCTTATTTATTTGTTGATGACAATATTAATTATTGCTAGAGAAATTTCCATAGGGACTATCCGACAATATTTATTGGAAACAAATAAGGAAAATAAAGCTAAAGTAAATTTTCTAGGAAAGTTTAAAACTTTTTTTCAAATTTTCTCTATTGGGGTTGCCATGATTTTTCTGGACACTGAATTCTCCTCAATTGTTGAGGTTGTAGTTGTAATTGCAGCTGCTTTGTCTTGGCTTTCACTCCTAAATTATTCTTATGAAAAAAGTTAAAAATATTCCCTTCATAGACCTAAGTCTAAAGAAAATAGACTTAGATAAAACGATTAGTAATATTTCCAGATTAATAAAGGATAAAAATTTTATTGGTGGAGATGAAGTTAAAAAGTTCCAAAATAACTTTTCAAAATTCAATGAAAGTAAATATTGTCTTGGGGTAGCAAATGGAACAGATGCTTTAGAGATTGCTTTAGAAAGTTTAGATATTCCAAAAAACTCTGAAGTGATCGTTCCAAATTTTACTTTTTTATCTCCAGCGGAGGCTGTAGTAAGAGGAGGATATAAATTAGTCCTGGCAGATATAAATCTTGATGATTTCACAATTTCAATAGAGTCTCTCCAAAAGCTAATAAATAAAAAGACCAGTGCTTTGATAGTTGTACATTTATTTGGAAACCCGTGCGATATGCTTGAAATAAAAAAAATTACTGACAAGTATGGTATCAAAATAATTGAAGACTGCTCACAGGCTCATGGTGCAAAATTTAAAGGAAAAATTGTTGGTAATTATGGAGATATTGGAACATTTAGCTTTTACCCTACAAAAAATTTAGGAGCATTTGGAGATTCTGGGGCGATAGTGACAAATAAAAAAACCCTTTATGAAAAAGCTCAAAAAATAGCTAATCACGGAAGAGTAGCAACATACGATCACCTTCTTCCAGGAAGAAATTCTAGACTGGATTCCATTCAAGCCTCGGTGCTAAATTTTAAAATTCAAAATTTAGAAAAACATAACAAATTAAGAATTAAACAAGCATCACTTTTAGTGAAAGCGATTCAATCATCAAATATTGAAACACTTAAATTAACACCAGATCAATTCTCTGTATTTCATCAGTTTCCAATTTTGTCTAAAAAAAGGAAATCATTAATGACTTTTTTAGAAAAGAAAGGCATTAATTGTGGAATTTATTATCCTAAGCCTTTAAGTAAAATGAAGGCATTCAGTAATATCAAATCGATAAGTAAAGTTCATTCTAAAAACTCTGAAATAGCATGTAATGAGATCTTGAGTCTACCCATTGGTCCTCATCTGAATATTAAGGATACAGAATATATAGCTAATGCTATACAATCATTTTCAAATTAATTGGCTGAGTGGCAGAGTGGTTATGCAGCGGACTGCAAATCCGTGAACGCCGGTTCGATTCCGACCTCAGCCTCCAAATTTATAATCCATAAATGGTGATTCATTATTAAAAAAGTCTTAGTTACAGGATCATGTGGTTTTATAGGATTTCACATGACTCAAAAGCTCTTGAGAGAAGATTTTCAAGTTATTGGTATTGATAACATGAATAGTTACTACGATATCCTCTTGAAAGAAAATAGACTTAAAAGTTTGAAAGAAAATGAAAATTTTAAGTTTTATAAAATTAATCTTGAAGATAAAGATAGTTTAAAAAAAATATTTCAAGTTTATAAATTTGACATTGTCTTAAATCTGGCAGCACAAGCTGGTGTAAGATATTCTGCTAAAAATCCATCTGCATATTATGATTCAAATATAGTTGGATTTTTGAATGTGATTGGACTATCAAAAGATTTTTCCTCAAAATTTATTTATGCTTCTAGTAGTTCAGTTTATGGAGCTGAAATAAATATTCCTTACAGAGAATCAATAAAAAAAGTCTCACCTCTTTCACTTTACGGAATTACTAAAAAAGTAAATGAAGACATAGCAGATTTTTTTCACAGCGAATTTAAGTTTAAAAGCTATGGCCTTAGGTTTTTCAGCGTTTACGGCCCTTTTGGGAGACCTGATATGGCTTACTATAAATTTAGTGAATCTATAAGGAGAGGACATCCCATTACAGTATATAATCGTGGTCTTATGAGCAGAGATATGACTTTTATAGACGATATTTGCGATGGAATACTTAATGCTATTGGATTAGATATAAATGCCCATGAAATCTTCAACCTTGGAAATAGTCATCCTATAAAGCTTAATTACTTGATAAATTTTTTAGAAAATTTTTTCAATAAAAAAGCAACTATAAATTTCGAGGAATCCCAAGAAGAGGTGATGCATACTTTTGCAGATATATCAAAATCAAAAAAAATTCTTGGGTTTTCTCCAAAAGTCTCTTTTGAGGATGGAATGGAAATTTTTTTAAAATGGTTTTGTAATTATTATAGTTTTAATGAGTAGCTTAAGGCTCGGTATCGTAGGACATGGCTTTGTCGGGAAAGCTATGGATAAAGGTTTTGACAAGGAAGTAAAAAAATTAGTTGTGGATCCAATATATGGTACGAACATCAATGATTTAGTGAAATTTAAACCAGAAATCATTTTTGTTTGTGTTCCTACTCCTATGAATAGTGATGGAAGTCAAGATTCCTCAATAGTTGAGGATGTTTTCAAAAAATTTGGAGATAAATTCAATGATATTCCTTTAGTTTTAAAGAGCACTATTCTTCCTGATAAACTTAAAAAAATAGCAGAGGATTTCAATAACTTAATCTATAACCCGGAATTTTTGAGAGAAAAATTTGCTGAGGAAGATTTTATCAACTCTCCTTTTGTTATCCTTGGTGGAGAGAAATTGCTATGCGAAAAAGTAAAAAAAATTTATAAGAAAAACTCTAATTGTCAGACTGATAATTATATTTTTACTGACATAGAATCCGCATCATTAATAAAATATACTATCAATTCTTTCTTAGCTTCTAAGGTAATCTTTTTTAACCATATCAATGAAATCTTTGAGAAGTCAAAAACTACTGAAAGATGGGAAAATTTTATTAGTTATATTTCTATGGATGAAAGAATTGGAGCATCACATATGATGGTTCCAGGTCATGATGGTAAAAAAGGTTTTGGGGGAGCTTGTTTTACAAAAGATACTGCCGCTATGTTAAATTATTCAAACTCATTAGGTGCTGATTTTCTTCTCCTCAACAGTGTCATACAAATTAATAATTCAATTAGAAATAAATATGAAAATTTAGATCAAAGAGAAATTGATCAGAATGTAAATTATGAGTTTGAGAACAAATAATTGCCCGGGTGGTGGAATTGGTAGACACAAGGGACTTAAAATCCCTCGAAGGCAACTTCGTGCCGGTTCAAGTCCGGCCCCGGGTACCAATTAAATATCATGCAAGATAATTTAGACAGCAGACAAGATTTCAACATCGATATTGCAGAAATATTTCAAATTTTAATAGGGAAAAGATTCCAACTAATTTTCATAACCTTAACTTTTTCAATCCTTGCAGTTATATATTCTTTAACTTTAGATAACTATTATGAGTCTTCATCAACTTTTCAAATTTCAATAGAAACTAATAATAACTCTGCTACCTCTGGAATATCGAGCATTGCATCACTTGCAGGTATTTCTGTTGGACAGCAAGACAGCAAAGTATCTTTTGTAAAAGAAACTTTATTATCAAGAGCATTTTTCAAAAGATTAATTGAAAAAGATAATGAGATCTTACCAAATCTCCTAGCCTTTAATTATTTCGATGGAACCATAAAAAAATCTATTTTTGATAATAGTTCTTATGATAAAGGCGAATGGAAAATTAGAAAGCCAACTTATCTTGAGGGTTATGAAGAATTTAAAGATATCTTTCAGGTAGAAATAGACGATGTGACAGGATTCATAAAGGTCTTTGTCATTCACAAGTCCCCTGTATTTGCTAGTAATCTCATTTATCTATCTTTTGTTGAACTAAATTTATTATCAAGAGAAAAGGACATCTCAGAAACAAAAAACTTAATAACCTACTTGGAGCAAGAATTTTCTAATACTTCGATTTTAGATATAAGAGAATCCATTAATAATTTGATTACTAGTCAGCTAAAAAAGAAAATGTATGCAACTGTAAAACAAGATTACTTGGTAAAATTTGTAGAACCACCATTTGTTCCTGAAAGAAAATCTGGTCCTGTGAGATCGCTTATTTGCATTTTCATAACTCTCTTAGGTTTTATGTTTGGAGTTGTTTATATCCTCCTGAAAAGATATTTAATTATTCGTAATAACTAGTTATTTATTGATCAATGTTTGATCTCAATAGAAAAAAAATACTTATAACTGGAGGAGGAGGTTTTATTGGCAGTAATTTAGCAAAATTTATTGAGAAAAGATTTCCGGAATCTGAAGTGACCATTTTTGATAAATTTTCAGATGAACATGATGATCTTGAAACCTATGGAAGCTATAGAAACCTTAATTTTTTTAAAGGAATAAAAATACATGGTGATATAGCAGTTGAGGAAGACCTAAAAAAAATAGACAAGAATTTTGATGTTATCTTTCATCATGCTGCAATATCAAATACAAGAATTTATGATGAAGAACTTGTTTTTAAAACTAATCTAAATTCCTTTAACTTTTTTATAAATAAGGCAAAAAATGACGGAACTAAATTGATATATGCCAGTTCGGGAGCAACTTATGGAACCTTACCCCCGCCACAAAAAGTTGGGTATGAAAGGCCGGATAATCCTTATGGAATAAGCAAGCTAAAAATGGATCAAATCTCATTATCTACAATTAAAAGCTCCAAAGATGCCCACATAGTTGGATTGAGATATTTCAATGTTTATGGTCAAGGTGAATCTTTTAAAAAAGGAACTTCCTCAATGATTTTCCAATTGGCAAATCAACTTTTGGAAGGAGGGAATCCAAAATTATTTTTTGGATCCGATAAGATTTATAGAGACTTTATATATATAAAGGATGTAATAGAAGCCAATCTTTTAGCATGCATTCACGGTAATTCTGGTATCTTTAATGTAGGAACTGGCAAATCAAGAAGTTTTAAAGAAATAGCTGATATTTTAATCAAAGAGCTTAACCTTGATGTTGAAATAGAATACTTTAAAAACCCTTATGAGGATTACCAGTCCCATACTGAAGCAGATATATCACTCACTCAAGAAAAATTGGGATTTACTCCAAAGTTTACTTTAGAAGAAGGAATCAGAGATTACCTTCCCTTTTTAATAAAAAATTATGAATCTAATTAAGGATAATGTTTGAATATTCAAAAAAGCCAAAAATTTTAGTTATTGGCGACCTAATTTTGGATCAGTATCTTTGGGGTCATTCTTCAAGAATATCTCCTGAAGCTCCAGTCCCAGTTATAGATATAACCTCTAAAAACTTTTCATTGGGCGGCGCTGGAAATGTAATTAGAAACTTAAATTCTCTTGGAGCTAAGGTCGAGGTAGTAAGTGTTTTATCAGAGTGTTCAACTTCAAAGAAACTTAAAGGATTACTGAAAGGTCTGAAGATAAAAACTCATCTTTTTACACAAAAAGATCATATTGCCTCAAAGAAAACCAGAGTCTTTTCATCAAAAAGTCAGGTTTTGAGATTTGATTCTGAAGATAAATTAGACCTTTCAAGTTCGATGGAAATTAAAATCATTAACAAAATCTCGTCCAAAATAAAAGAGTTTGATTGCGTGATCATTTCAGACTATGGAAAAGGAGTTATAAGTAAAAATATCTCTAAAAGTATTATTAAAATTTCTAATTCGCTTTCTAAAAAAGTTTTAGTAGATCCAAAAGGAACTGATTTTATTAAATATAAAGATTGTTATTTATTAACTCCGAATAAGAAAGAAGCATCTGAAGCATTGAAAATTAATTTAGAGGTTAAAAATAATATTAAACCAGCTCTCTTAAAATTAAAAAATGATTTAAAAGTAAATGTGCCTCTCATTACTTTGGGTGCTGATGGAATAGCTTATTACGATAGAGGGGTAAGAATATTACCAACGGCATCAAAAGAGGTTTTTGATGTTACGGGAGCAGGAGATACTGTGATTTCTGCATTATCCTTTGCTATTGCATCTGGGGCTAGACTTGAAGAAGCAATTAAATTTTCTAACATAGCTGCAGGAATAGCTGTTGGAAAAATTGGGACAGCAGAAGTATCAATTCAAGAAATTTCCAAATTCATGCTTGATCAAGATAGCCTTTCCGAGAATGAAAAGATATCTAATATAAAAAATGCTTCGAATAATGGAAAAAAAATTGTATTCACAAACGGTTGTTTCGATATCATTCATTCAGGTCATATTAAATATCTCGAGGAAGCAAAAAATTGTGGTGATATTCTTGTTGTTGGAATTAATAGCGATTCCTCAGTGAAGAAATTAAAAGGCCCAGATAGACCCATAATAAATGAGTCTGATAGAGTAAAGGTACTTTCATCTATCAAATATGTTGATTTTGTATTGGTTTTCAACGAAAAAACTCCACTTAAATTAATTAAGTTAATAAGACCAGACGTTCTCGTCAAAGGCGGTGATTACAAAAATAAAAGTATTGTTGGAAGGAGCTTTGCAAAAGAAACAAGAACCTTATCATTTATAAAAAATAAAAGTTCCTCAAAAATAATTAAGAGAATAATGAAGATATGAAAAATTTAATTTTACAAGAATTTGAAGAGCATAAAGAAGTTGCAGAAAATACAGCATCAAAACTTTCCACTTTAATTGAAATGCTAGCCAAAGTTTGTATTGATTCAATTAAAAATGAAAAGAAAATTATTTTTTTTGGTAATGGGGGTAGCGCAGCAGATTCTCAACACCTAGCAGCAGAACTTGTCGGAAGGTATAAGGAGGAAAGGCAAGGTCTTCCAGCTATTGCTCTAACAACTGATACATCTTCCCTTACAGCAATAAGTAATGATTATGGTTACGAAAACGTTTTTTCCAGACAGATTGAAGCGCTTGCTAGAGATGGAGATGTTGTTATAGGAATTTCCACAAGCGGAACTAGTAAAAATATTTTAAAAGGTTTGAAGCAAGCAAAAGATAAAAAATGTATAACTGTATTGTTTACAGGAAAAAAAGATCATAATTATGATTATGTGGATATGAATTTATCTGTACCTTCTACAAACACTCCAAGAATTCAGGAAATGCACATAACTATGGGTCAGATAATTTGTGGATTAATTGAAAAAAGTTTTATTCCTGATGAGAGATGAAAAAAAATATTGCAATTAATGGATTTGGCAGAATTGGAAGATGCCTAGCAAAAATTAATGATATTAATAAAAATTTTAATCTTTGCTTAATTAATGACATAAATCCTCATCTTGATAATTTAGTTTATCTCTTTGAACATGACTCAACATATGGAAATTTTGAGGGTATCGTCAAATTTAGTGGAAATGAAATTAATATAAATAATAATAAGGCTTTTTACTATTCATCAAAAAAACTAATAGAAATACCTTTCGAAAATCATGAGATTGATATTTTGATAGATTCCTCTGGTATTGAATCCAATATAGAAGATGGAAGGCGATTGATATCCGAGAATAAAATTAAAATGATGATTGTAACTCACTCAAATGAAGCGACTGATAGAGAAATCATAATGGGGGTTAATGAGCAAGAAATACAATCAGAAGATAAAATTTTCTCAAATAGTATTTGTGATGCAAATGCTATAGCTCACTTAATGAAATGGATAGATGAAGAGTACGGAATAAATAATGGTTCACTGACAACTCTCCATCCGTGGCTTTCATATCAAAATCTTGTTGATGGCTCGTCAATATCAGCCTCCAATCCAGGAGTTATTTGGAAAGATTATTCTTTGGGAAGGTCTAGTATTAGAAACCTAATTCCAAAAGATACAACCGCAATGAAAGCAGTGGAAAAGGTCCTACCGAAACTTAAGGGAAAAATTATTTCTTTTTCTTACAGAGTCCCAACGGACATTGTTGCTTCGTCAGATTTAACACTTAATTTAGATCAGTCAGTAAAATATGAAGATTTAAAAAATTTCTTAATTCAAAAATGTGAACTGAGTAAATATGTTCAAATAAATGATGAATCTTTAGTTTCATTAGATTATGCAAAAAAAAGCTCAAGCGCCTATATTGATATTCAATGGCTGAAAGTTTCAGAGAACACTGTAAAAATTGTTTTATGGTACGACAATGAATGGGCATATAGCAACAGAGTTTTAGATTTAGCAGAACAAATCACCAAGAAATCATGATTAAGTTTATAGACCTTGATGGAGTCATAATTGATTCCATACATGAATGTTTCTCAATTTCTCTTCAAGCATTTTACGGTGAAAAAAATTTCAAAAAATATGAAGAAACCAAAAATTTATTTTTTGAATATAGAGGATTAGTAAACCCAGCAAAAGAATATCTTGTTTTAATGCAATCAATAGACAACTTTAGAAAAAAAATTAATCAAAAAATAAGTTTTCGAGACGAATTTAATTTTTTAAATAATAAAATAAGTAAGGGAGATAAATTAAAATTTGAAAAGAAATTTTTCAGTTTGAGAAAAGAATATCAAAAAAATGATATCAAAGCATGGATGGAATTAAATCCATTAACTGATTTTGGGAAGACTTTAGTGAACAAAAAACTCGAAAATCATTTTATTATAACCGCCAAAAATTATGATGCATCTAAGATCATACTTGATTTTTATAAGATCAAAGTAAGCAAGATATTTGCTAAAGATGATATTGACGAATATGGAAATAAAGGAACCCTGATAAGCAGCATCTTAGATAAATATGGCATGAATAAAGCAATATTTATTGACGACCATACTGATAATTTAGATTTCGTCTGCGATAGTAGAGTAAATTGCTATTTTGCAAATTGGGGGTATGGAACCAACTCTAGTTATCCTATTTATAAATATTCGTAGAGTATATAATCAAAAAATGAATATAGCGCTAATAATTGGCAAGAAAAATAGCATAGGAGTACCTGGAAAAAATTTAAGAAATATTGTTGGAAGACCTGCAGCCGAATATGCATTCATCTGCGCATCAAGCTCAAAAATTGATAAGATTTTTGTTTCAACTGACTCTGACGAAATAGCTCAGATTGGCTATAAATATGATGCCATTCACATAAGAAGACCTGCCAATCTAGCTACACCTGATGCTCTCACTGAGGATGCTTTGCTTCATGCATATGAAGAAATAAAAAAAAATATAGATGTTGAAGATATAAAAACTATATCTTTATTGTTTTGTAATAATCCGGCAATAGATGTTATTAAATTAAATGAAGCGATTGAATTTTTAAATTCATCTAATGAATTTGACTCTTGTTTTTCTGTTGCTAAATATGACATGTTTTCTCCCGCAAGAGCTAGAAAAGTTTCAAAGAACGGTGAGATTAATCCTTTTGTAGATTTAAATCATCTCGAGAATGTATCATCTATAAGAGACTCTCAAGGGGCGTGTTTTTTTTGTGATTTATCTATTCAAGTAATGAAACCAATTTGCTTTAAGGATATGGAAAATGGTCAATTGCCTTTTAAGTGGCAAGGAAAAAAATCTAAAGCAATAGAAACAGATTTTGGTTTTGATATCGATACAGAATGGCAGTATGTTGTTATTGAATATTGGCTAAAAACTCACGGGTACACTGAAGAAAAAATACCTTGGTAATATGTTGAACCAAAACTTTTTGAAAACTAAGTTATCAGAAGGAAAAGTAACGATTGGGACTTGGTCAATTATCCCTTCTCCAGTAGTAACTGATATTTTATGCTCTGCAGGTTTAGATTTTATAATAATTGATTCAGAGCATGGACCAATTAACTTTGAAACTGCTCAACAAATGGCGATGGTTTGCGAATCTAGGTCGGTTTCTCCGATAATGAGAGTTGGCGGCGTTAATGAAACTGAAATCTTAAAAGCTTTAGACATTGGCATGCACGGCATACAAATACCAAATATTAATTCATCAGATGATATAAACAATATAATTAATTTTTCAAAGTATCCACCAATTGGTAATAGAGGTTTTTCTCCGTTTACTAAAGCAGGAGATTACTCATTATCAAACGCAACTAAATTAACTGATAAGGCGAATTTAAATACTCTAGTAGGAGTTAATATCGAAGGAATAGAAGCTATAAAAAATATAGATAAGATTTTGGAAATAGAACATCTTGATTTAGTTTTTATTGGATTATTTGATTTATCTAAGGCTCTAGGTATCCCAGGTGAAGTCGATAATCCAAAAGTATTAAATTATCTAGATGAGATTACCAAAAAAATAAATGATGCAGGAAAATATCCTGGAACAATCGCTACATCAAAAGAAAAAATTGAGCTTTTTAAATCTATGGGTCTCAAATACATTTTATATTTAGTTGATTGTGAAGTCCTGAGGTCAGGTTACGAGAATATAATTAAAAGTTGATCATATGCCCGTTTTTATTACTGACTATGTAGAAAAACCTAATATAGAATCCAAAGTCCTATCTGGACGTTTAACAAAAGAAAAAAAAGAAGCTGAAGTGCTTCTAGTCTGGCATCAAGAGATCACCAGAGAATATTTATCAAAATTCCCAAATCTTAAAGGGGTTGTTAGATACGGAGTTGGTTATGATGCAATAGATCTTGCGGCAATAAGAGAGAGAAATATCTATTTTTGTAACACGCCTGACTATGGAACTGATGAGGTAAGCGATACTGTAATTGGAATGATAATGATGTTGACTAGAGGAATCCATTTCTATGATCAACACTCAAGAAATTTTAAGAATAAAAAATGGCAGGAAAATACTATTAACTCTCTTCAAAGAACTTCTTCTTTATCTCTAGGAGTAATTGGAGCAGGCAGAATTGGAGGGAGTATTATTAGAAAAGCGAAAGCTATTGGATTTAAAACAAGTTTTTATGATCCTTACAAAGAACCAGGTTATGAAAAAATGCTTGATACTAATAGAAGTTTATCACTTGATGAAATCCTAAAGACATCAAATATTATCTCAGTAAACACTCCTCTAACTCCTGAAACTAAAGGAATGATTAATAAAAATTTTTTGGATCAAATGTTAATTGGGTCTGTATTAATTAATGCTGCTAGGGGTGAAATTTTAGAAAGTTTAGATATTTTAACTGAACCTCTAAAGCAAAATCTTCTTCTCGGGGTCAGTCTTGATGTTCTACCCGAGGAACCTCCAACTAACTGTGAATTAATTAATGCTTGGAAGAAAAATGAAGATTGGATAAAAGGAAAATTGATCATTAATCCCCATACTTCATATTATTCTAAGGAGTCTTATTTTGAAATGAGACAAAAATCAGCTGAAAATGCAAAAAGGATTTTAGAAAACAAAGAACCCTTAAATAAAATCGTTGATAAAAAAAAATAATCATTGGATATTCTGGCTCATAGAGGTAAATGGGAAAAGGAGGAAGATAAGAATTCTCTTGAATCTTTATTGCTCGCTCTGAATCTAAATTTTGGAATTGAGACTGATATAAGAGATTTTGATGGAAAATTAGTAATTTCTCACGATGTTCCAAATAAAGATTCGATGCCATTAAATGTTCTATTTCAAGAATATAAAGTTATTCAAAAAGAAAAAGGTTTTGCTAATCCAATTGCTTTAAACGTAAAGTCTGATGGAATTCATGAAGAATTAAAAAAATTGTTAATAGATTATGAAATAAATAATTATTTTGTTTTTGACATGTCAATCCCTGATTCCTTAAATTATATAAACTACGGTCTTAATATTTTTTTAAGAGAGAGCGAATATGAAAAAATATTGATAGATCAAAGTTCTTTTGAAGGGATATGGTTAGATCAATTCAAAGAAACTTGGTTTGATAAACAAATTCTGATTGAGAAGATTAAATCAGGGAAAAAAGTGTGTATAGTTTCTTCAGAATTACATGCCAGAGATCATAAATATTGTTGGGAAGTAATCGCTTCGACATTGAAGGAACTATCAAATACAGAAAAAAGAAATATTATGATTTGTACTGACTTTCCATCAGAATTTAAAGAGTATTTTGATGAATGAGATTAAGGCTATCATTTTTGATCTTGATGGCGTTCTTGTTGAGGCAAAAGATTGGCATTATCAAGCTTTGAATCAAGCTTTAGGTTTATTTGGATTTACAATATCGAGAAGCGATCATTTAGTAACATACGATGGGTTACCTACAACTAAAAAACTGCAAATGCTTTCGAGAGACCAAGGCCTTCCAAAAGAACTTCATTCTTTTATAAACAAATTGAAACAAAAATATACTCTTGAAATAATCAATACAAAGTGTAGACCAGTTTTTCATCATGAGTATGCATTGAGTAATTTAAAAAGGGATGGATTTAGGCTTGGATGTGCATCGAATTCGATTGGTACGTCTGTAGAAATTATGTTAAAAAAATCTAATCTCCTCGATTTTATGGATGTCATTTTGAGTACAGATGATGTAGAAAATCCTAAACCAGATCCAGAGATTTACATAAAATCATTTGAACTACTCAATTTAAAGCCTGAGAACTGTCTTGTAGTTGAAGATAATATAAATGGTATTAAATCTGCAAAATCTTCAAAAAGCCATGTAATGGAAATAAGAGAAATAGAAGAAGTAAATTACGAAAACATTAAAAATCATATTAATAAATTAGAATCATGAATATAGTTTTTTTATTGGCTGGATCCAGTCAGTCTTTTTATGAGGAAGGGTATAAATATCCAAAACCCATGATAGAGATAAATGGTGAAATGATCATTTCCAAAGTCATCAATAACATAAAACCAATTTTTTCTAGAGCAAATAAAATAATTTTTATGATTCTTGAAGAGGATGATAATAAATTTCATATCACTAATATAATCAAGCTTCTTGTGCCTGATGCGAAAGTTATAAAAGTTAAAAATGAAACTTCAGGAGCAGCGTGCACTGCTCTTTTGGCTATTGAAGATATATCCAACAAAGAACAACTTTTAATAACTAGCGGAGATCATTTGATTGATCATGATCTCGAGAAAGTTATTGATTATTTTTCAGACTCAAAATGCGATGGTGGGACAATTACGTTTAATTCCATCCATCCAAGATTCTCTTACGTGAAAATATCCAATAACAATAAAATCTTGGAAACTTCAGAAAAAATTCCAATTAGTAACAACGCTACTGCTGGTTTTTATTTTTATAGTCATGGAGAGGATTTTGTAGAAAATGCAAAGAAAATGATTTTGAAAG
>CESW01024490.1_pt1 | contig 14388 bp, 18 predicted proteins | sample 531171 | NCBI WGS metagenome assembly CESW01 (sample SAMEA2621859, study PRJEB7988) | marine metagenome | biome: marine biome (ENVO:00000447); feature: surface water layer (ENVO:00002042); material: "saline water (ENVO:00002010), including plankton (ENVO:xxxxxxxx)" | depth 5 m
GTTATTATGAAAAGTAAAGATAGGGAGTTTGGTGGTGCAAAATTAAATTTTAAAAAGAAATCACCACTAACAGATCAAATTAATTTCTCTGGAAAACAAAATCAAGTTTGGATGAGTCATAGTGATGTGATTGAAAGATTACCTCCAATATTTGAAGTAGTGAGCCAAACACAAAATAATGTGAATGCAATCTTTCAAAATGTTGAAAAGAAGATTTATGGTGTACAATTTCATCCAGAGGTAACACAAAGTATTCAAGGAAAAAAAATATTAAAAAATTTTGTTTGTAACATTTGTAATTGCGATAAAGATTGGAACGTAAAAGTACTAAAAACTAAAATTATTAACGAAATTAAACAAAAGGTTGTTGGCGAAAAAGTTATATGTGGATTATCGGGTGGGGTTGACTCTGCTGTAGTTGCTAGCTTAATTAATTTGGCAATTGGCAATCAACTTTTTTGTATATATATTGATAATGGTTTGATGAGAAAAAATGAAACTGCTGAGGTTTCAAAAAGATTTAAAGAAAACTTCAAAATTAATCTAATTGTTAAAGATGCTTCAAGGTTATTTCTTTCAAGGTTAAAAGGTGTCATAGACCCAGAAAAAAAAAGAAAAATAATTGGTAAAACATTTATTGAAGTTTTCGAATCTGAAGCAAAAAAAATAACTGATGTGAAATTTCTGGCACAAGGTACTCTATACCCAGACGTTATTGAATCAGTTGCATTTGTAAATAATAAAAAACTAACTATTAAATCTCATCATAATGTTGGTGGTTTGCCCAAAAAAATGGGTTTTAAACTTGTTGAACCGTTAAGATCTTTTTTTAAAGATGAAGTCAGAAAAATTGGTAAACTTATAAAAGTACCTGATTATTTTCTTCAAAGACATCCATTTCCTGGACCTGGACTCGGAATAAGAATTATTGGCGAAATTACAAAGAAAAGAATAAAAATGCTACAAGATGCCGATCATATATTTATTGAGCAATTAAAAAAATTTGGTTTATACAATAAAATTTGGCAGGCATTTTCAGTTTTACTTCCTGTTCAAACTGTTGGGGTAATGGGTGATAATAGAACCTATGAGCAAATTTGTGTTTTAAGAGCTGTTATCTCTAGCGATGGAATGACAGCAGAGCCATTTGAATTTAAGCAAAAATTTTTAGTAAATTGCGCAAGACAAATAGTGAACAATGTAAGGGGAATTAATAGAGTTAATTATGATATTACATCAAAACCGCCAGCAACAATTGAATACGAATAATATCCTACTAACAACATCAATAAAAACAGTACAAACTTCAAATTGTAATACTTTGAAGTCAGTATTCAAATACGATAATGTTATTGAAATACAAACAATACTTTCAATATACTTTTACTATAATTAGAGAAAAATAAATACTATAGTTGTTCTGTTTACCTTGTTAGATTAAGACATTTTGCTATCAGAAAATAAATTCTTTAAAGATAAGCGTTGATATCATACACCAAAAAAATTTTTTACAAAGTATCAACCAATAGTCGCTTAATAATTCTCATCATATAAAATTTAAGTTACTAAAACCTATAACTTAGACTACCTAAAATTCCAATTACATGCTGCCCATCAGAATCATTTGAGGATTGCAGAGTATCTAGATTATTTGTGTTAAAGTCTGTTGTATCTCTCTCGCTAGCACCTTTGAATTTGTACCCTACATCGAATCCAAGTGTAAAGTCAGAATCAATATCATAGTTTAATCCGCCATTAATTTCTCCAACGAAAACAGTTGAATCCTTTGAAAATTTAAGTGTTTCGGTATTATTGTTACCAGATATCTTTTCTATCACTTTCAGATTGATGTCACCTATCATAGAAAATCCTAAACCAGCTCCGAGTGAAAAATTAAATTTATTCCGATTGAAATACTTTCTGCCTCCTACAAGAAAACTAGTTTCACTATAATCCGAAAATGTACCTTCAAATAATGTTCCACCAGCTGTGTAGGATGAGGAGGTGCCTCCAAATGTAATTGTTGCATTAACTGTAGCAGTAGCAGCAATAAATGTTTTTGAGTCAGCTGATACATGGTTAACTTTTAAATAACCGTCAATATCATTGTCAAATTCGTAACCTACTTCACCACCAAAAGATAGTGGTTGATTGTAAGCATCATTGAAAGAAACATCAGGTACATCAACTGTACCAGTTGCACCAGCTGTCACAATTGTTCCATCACTGAATGTAAGTGTAGTAGCAGCTGTTTGGGAATAGGTCGATGATTTTAAGGCATCTCCTGATATTGCAAATTCAGTACCTATAACAGGCTTTATATAAAAATTTCCGAGGTGTAAACTATGCTCGTTTGAACTTACACCACTAAAATAAAAACACGAACTTATGAAAAATATTGATGCTTTTTTAAACATAATAAATTCCTTCCTTATACTAACTTAACAAATTCTGCCAATATTTCAAGCGCTTAAGAAATAAATTCTTTTTCTATTATTTTAATTAATTGTGTTTAATAATTACATTCTTTTATGAAATTTTTCAGGTTTATTTTAAACAAATAAACTTCAGAGTTTAAGTAAATCAAATACACTATACAAAACTAGGAAAGGATTGAAACTTTCAAAAAAGTGTGAAACTACACAGATGTTTTTTAGGATTATTTATAACCTATGTCACATCCACTTTATCATTTAAATATACATATTTAAAGTGAGTATATTGTGACTATTATACTACCAAATAATAAATTTAAGAATTTTATAGACAAAACGCAAATCTTCGATTTTCAAGATTTATATTTAGAAAAAAAAATCTAGATTATTTTTTAATGGCATTTAAATTGCTCTTAGTCGTAAGTGAACCTGTATCCAAAAACAAAAAAATTTGAGAAACTCATTAAAATGTATTCATTAATGGCTAAAAAAGGTTATAAAAGACTCGACGGAAATTATATACCCAAGGAAAATGTTTATGATAGTTTGGAACCGGTAAAATTTAAAAATTTATTAAAAAAAATTTTTTTTGAAAACGAAATTCGTGAAATTTTAGATTATGGTTCAGGAAAGGGCGATTGGAAAAGAAAAATAAATGACACCGATACTTTACAATCTTTTTTAGGCTTAGATAAAATCCACAAATTTGAGCCAGCATTAGGTTTAAATAACACAAGGAAGAGTCAATGTGTTGTTTGTTTTGATGTACTAGAGCATGTTTTTATATCTGATATACCATATGTTTTATATGAGCTATTTAATAATGCAAAAAAATTAGTCGTAATTAATGTAGCTTGTTACAAAGCATCAGCTTTACTTCCTAATAATGAGAATGCTCATGTAACAGTAAGGCCACCACTCTGGTGGAAGGGATCCGTTGATACGGTCGCCTCAAATTTTCCTACAATTAAATATTCCCTAATTACCTCAATAGAATATCAGAAAGCACATATCTATCCATCAACGAGTCATAATACTCAGATTAAAAATCATAAATTTGTTGCTCTTGATTTGTAAGGGATTATATCCTTTTGTTAATTTACACGAGAAATTGAACAGTATTTAAGGAGATTTTTATAATTTTAAAAATCTTTAGCTTTCTTAATTAGTTCCTTTTTCTTCATGTAATTTTAAATATAATGCCAAGTCTTTGGCTGTTCCCCATACATTTTTCTTCATTTTTACTTTTAATAACTTCTTATAAATTTCTAGTTCTTCTTTGCCTCCCATTTGATTTTCCTGAACCTCTTTAGTTTCATTATTATACAAGTTAATCCAATCTTCAGGAAAGTACATAAACCAATGCTCATCATTCTCCTTAATCAGTTCAGTCTCAGAATTTTTCTCAATAATTTCTATTAGATTTTCAAAACCATTACCGTCATTATTTATTAAATAAAATTCTTGTATTGTATCTGAGGTTTTTTCTTTTTGCCCAAAATATGCCCATATTTCAAACTCATTAAAAATTATTGCTATTTTATTGTAATGTATTTCTCCCTCTAAAGTTGGTTCAACCAATAATTTAATTTCTTTTGAATTATGTAAGCAACTTAACCTAATTGGTTTAATGGATTTCCAATGTTCTGTTTTTTTTTTCATACTACCAACAATAATATTTATTAAAATAATTTTATACTTTCGGTCTTTTATTTTATAGACTTAATTTTTTAAATAGAAATATTAGTCTTGGAAATACCATGATAATTTGCATTATTTCAAAATTATTTATAACATTTTTAATTTATCTAATGAATATAATAAAAAGACAAAATGGACTTTCTTTAACTTAAACTTCTTATCTAAAAAAATATGACATTAAAAGAATTAACAGAAATTTTGCTTTTTTGGATATCAAGTAATACAAATTATGACATAACAAAATTTGATTATGAGATTAATGAAGTATCCAAAGAGCAAATACAACAATTAGCATGCAGGGGAAAGTGCCCAATTATAGCAATCTTTTTACCACCTAATGGAATTTATTATGCAAAAACAAATCTAAAGAATCCTTGTAGTCAGTCAGTAATCCTACATGAGATGATTCATGGATTTCAAGAAATCTTTGATAAAAACAAAGAGGATGTTTTCAGGGAAAAAGAAGCATATGAATTGCAAAATATGTATTTGGAGGATTATTCGAAAAAAAATGAACTGATTTACAAATTAAGTGTAAAGAAATGCAGATCTCAACAAACGAAATCATGGAAATAATTAAAAATTTTAAGAAAACATATATAAAGAATTTACTAATATATAAAATATATAGAATTTTAAAATACAAACCCTTTATCTCTCACTCTGCATTCGGTGAAGAAATTCTAGTTAACAGAATCTTAAAAAATAAATATGGATTTTATATTGATGTTGGTGCACTTAACCCTAAAGTTGGTTCACTCACCTTCTTACTTTATAAGAAGGGTTGGAAAGGAATAAATTTTGATTTAACAAAATCAAATATCAATCTTTTTAAGTTTCTTAGAAAAAGAGATAAATCTGTTCAAGTTGCGATTTCTGATAAAAAAAGCTTTGTTGAATCGTATATTTTTGATTCGGGATCTGGGTTGAATTCCCTTAACAAGAAATATGCTGATAAATGGAGAAAAAAGATATATAAGCCATATAGGATTGAAAAGATCAGAAGTAATACTCTTAATTCCGTAATTGAAGAGTACAACATTCCCAAAGATTTCGATTATTTAAATATAGATGTTGAATCACATGAGTCAAAGGTTTTAGCCGGTTTGGATTTGAAAAAATATAGACCGAAGCTAATTACTATTGAGATACATTGTTCTGGACTCGAGGATATTATTAAAAATGACATTTATAAGCATTTGAGGAATAACAATTATAAATTAATATCATATTATTTCCTAACAGCCTTTTTCATTCCTGATGAAGATTTAACTAACCTAAAATCCTTATAAAAATTTAAAGTTTTTTATGTGTTTCCATAACCTTTTTAAACCTACTGGTGCATTAACCTTTCTTCTTTTAGGCCATCTACGTGTTGGATCAGAGACATGCAAGTCACTCCCAATATCTATCACAGCTGGATCATCCACAATAACGGTATAAAACCCCTCACTTTTATATCGTACACTTATATCTAGTTCATTTTTATACTTTTCATACCCGTTAATTCTTTGATAATCATCTAACCTTTTTACACCTGGTCTAAATGAAAAATGTCCCCATTCCCAACCTTCTTTACAAATAACTCTTGAAAATTTTATATTATTAATTTCTCTTTGTTCCAAATAACTAAATATATCTAATCTACTTGCACTTTCTTTGCTTTCTAACCACACTTGGATGATAAATTTGTCTGACTTTAAGATTTCTAAAGATTCTTGAATAAAATTTCCTCTTGTATAAACCCAATCATCTTCGCAATGAAATATATAAGGGGTTGTTACTAACTTATAAGTGTCGATGATTGACTTGATTTGACCTTTCTTTTTTTTATTAAAAATAAAGTTAATTCTATGGCCCCAATCCTTTTTGAGTCTTTGGTATATTTCCTGGTCAATAGAGTCTTCTACTATAATATAATCTTTAATTGGATAGGTGTTATATTTAAAAAATGAATGAAGAACTCTATCAAGCAGATCTGGCCTGCCACAACTAGTAAGAACAAATGTCATATCATAATTAGATTTTTTACTTGTATTTAGACTCACATTTACCACAAATTTGATAATCTATTCTATCTTTTGGATAAAATGTATAAAGTTCAGAAGTAAAAACCCAAAATAAAGAACCACATTTTTGACATTCAATCCAAATCTTTACCATTTGATTTTTTATGAAATTCAAATATATTATTTTGATTTCAACTTTTTTAAGACTCTGGAAAAAACTTCTTTCAAATCCTCTTTTTTCATATTAGAATTTTCTTCTTGTTTTTCTGCTTGTGTCATTTAAATCCCCTTATTCTTGTGCAATTAGATTACAAAATAATTAAGCTTGCTTGTCAAGGTCAATTATTGTTTTAATAAACTATTCAAATTGAGGACTTTTAATTGTTACAAGAAAGTTACATTCTAGAAGTTAAAACAACTGGCAAAGGTTTTATAGAAATAACAGATAATTTGAAATCATTTCTGAAAGTAAGTAAAATCCAAAATGGTTACATGAATATTTCAATATTACATACTAGCGCGTCACTTTTAATACAGGAAAATGCAGATCAAACTGTTCAAAAAGATTTAAAGAAATTTTTTGATAACATTTGTCCACAGCATGATAACTATCATCATAACAGTGAGGGACGTGATGACATGCCAGCTCACTTAAAGTCTGCCTTACTTCAAACAAATCTATCAATAAGTGTTTTAAATAACAAAATAATATTGGGAACATGGCAAGGAGTTTATTTATTTGAACACAGGATCTCAAATAAAATAAGAAAAGTGCTTGTTCATTTAATGGGTAATTAAAATGACTTTAAAATATACACCCGTTTGTGAGTTTGGTAAAAAAATAGTTGATTTTAGTCTTTCTGATTTTGATGGAAGAAATTTTTCACTTTCTGATTGTATTGGTAATAATGGAACACTGATTATGTTCATATGTAATCACTGCCCTTATGTAAAAGCAATTATAAAAGAAATAGTTAAAACAAGTAATGAAATTAGAAAATTTGGAATAAACTCTATTGCAATAATGCCTAATGATTATGACAAATACGAAGAAGATAGTCCAAATAATATGTTAAAGTTTTCTAAACTATATAATTTCCACTTTCCCTACTTAGTTGATAAGGAACAAATAATTTCTAAACAATTTGGAGCCGTATGCACCCCAGAATTTTTTGGTTATAATTCTTATAATGAACTTCAGTATAGGGGAAGGTTAACTGAGTTAAATAACTTAAAAGTGGTAAATCATAAAAATGAACTTCTAGATGCTATGATGCAAATTGCGAATAATCAAATTGGTCCTCGTAATCAGTTTCCTAGTATGGGTTGTAGTATCAAGTGGAGATGATTTGATTTTTTTGAGTGTTTAGAATATTTTTTGATAGTTCTAAAATATTTCCCCCTTATAATCTAGGTTACTTTTATTGTGTGATAAATTACACTCATAACTCTTTATACAATCAGTTTGTAAACCAATATTCTTTGCACCTTACAAGTCCTAACGTAGCATGTAATCATTAAGGTATTACTTCAATAAAACTAATGTTGGTTTTGATCATCAAATAAGGTTCTAGTAGAGGTTTCCAGGATTTAAAATCATCAACAGAAAGAGTTTTTGTGGTATATTTTTCAAATTATTTTTTGATAAAAATTTTAATGTTGTATTTTTATTTCCATTAGTAAATGTTGTAGTCCTTGCCTTTAAAATATTAAACATTTTCAAATCTTTTTCTAAACCATCAACTGACTTTAGTTTATAAAAGTTTCCATAATTTTTTTTTGAAATTTACTCAGAATTTTGAACTTTATTTTTTCTAAATTACTTTTTTAGTAATGAATTTCCTTTGTCTTTGAGGGACACAATTTTTCTTATTTTGTTTAACGTAATCCCTCTCTAAGAACAGAATTTAACCAAATATCACAAAAATGACCTAGACCTAATTTCTCAAACGCTTTTTCTAATTTTTTTTAAACTCAATATTGTTTGATTAATATCAAAAATAATGAGTTCAAATCTTTTTAATAATAGTACCTATTATATTGAAAACAAAAAATTAGGTTAATAGTTAGGCATTTTATACATAGATATTCTTATTGACTTGTGAAAATTAAAATCAAACTATGTAAAATAAATAAAGGAAAATAGGTAATATAAAATTTTATTATTTATTCATTATATAAATTGAACTGATCAATTATAAAATAATTCAAGGTCTACAATATGTTTGGACCTTTCAACAACCTGTTTTACCTCGTAACTTAATTCCAGTGATTTTTTGATTGAAGAATTTTTCGATTCGTAAATTTTTTGTTTAAATCTTTCCTTATTAATCATAAATGAGTGTTTGTTAATTAATCTTTTCACTTCTTCTTCGAAGTTTTCAAATCTGTATATATCTATATTTGTTTTAGATTTTTTTCGATAATATTGGATATATGATCTTAAATTCATCTTTAAAATATTAAGACTGAAATTTTCATTAATAAAGTCTGAGCATGTTAGAGAATCATTACAAACTTTTTGAAAAAGACCTAAGTCGAATTTTATTTCATTTTCACTTAAATGTTTTACTCCTTTTTTTGAACTTACCTTCCAAATATCTGGTGAAAAATAGTAGGAAATTAATCTAGATATCGGGTTTCTAATAATTGTAAAAACTTTGTAATAAGTATAGGACTTCTTCAATATGTATTTATACTCTGCAAGCAAATTATGCTTTTGGGTTGAAATTTTTCCTTTTATACCAAAGTTGTCCTTGTTTGACTCAGGAATTGAATATTTATTATCATCTGAATACTTCATTAAATTATGTTCTAACCAACTACCCCCAGTCTTAGGAATATGTATAAACAATTTTTTGTTAATGAAGTGCATTAGTTTTTTAATTTCTAATTTTTCTAATTTCTTCACTTACCATTTTAAATGGATGTACCCAAGAGTTATTTTTTATCTGCCTAAAAATCCTTATACTATTATAAAATGGTGTTTTATTCGATTTTATTCCCCATCTGTAGTCAGATATTTTGGGTAAAAGAAGGAAAGTTTTTTTACCTAGTGCCCCTGCAATATGAGCAAGTGAATTGTCGCATGTAACTATAAGATCTAGTCGATAAACAAGTGCAAAGTAGTCATCTAGGTTTTCTAAAGGATTAATCTCCTTAAAATCTAAAATTTTATTCAAGATAAGATTTCTATGGTCTTGTATTTTTTTTTTGCTCAAACCATGCTGTAAATTAATCAAACTTACATTTTTGGGAAATATATCCAGAAAGTTGTCTAGTGGAAGGTTTCTTTTAAACTGCTGAAACTTTTTCAAACCTCCGAACCATGATACACCAATTTTAAGATTTCTGACTTTTTCTAATTTTTTTTCCCACTTTAAATTAAGGTTTTTATCTGAAAATAAATATTGTTTACCGAGTAATTCTGATTTTTTTTCATATTCAAAACTTTCCAGTAACGAGCCGATAGGTAACTGAAAATCGTAATCTTGAAATTTATTTTTTTTATCTAAATCTTCTTCAGTATAAATATTATGATTCGTAAATGAATCCTTAAAAATATCTTTTAATCTTTTTGAGCAATAAATATCTATTTTGTTTTTATTTTTTTGGTTAAAACCATTTAGTAAAGAGGAAAAAAAGATTTCATCTCCTATACCCTGTTCAGCATAGAATAAGATTTTTTTTGATGAAACTTTCATCACTTCACTTAATTTATATTTTGATTTTTCTTTTTGTAGTATAGGAATTGCGAATTGATCTCTTATTTTACATCTAAAGTGATGATATTTTCTAAATTCATGGGGAATATTCAATTGAAAATTTATTCTTGAATAACAATTTAAAACATCATAATTGTCTGTACCAATCTCAATCGTTTTTTTAAATTGCAATAATGATCTTTTAAATAAACCTAAATCAAGATATACATTTGATAAATTATATGAAGCAAGAAAATCGGAACTATTTTTAGAAAGAATATTTTCTAAAATATCTCTTGATTCTTGATATCTTCCTAAATAACGTAATGTGTTGGCTTTATTGATAGACAAATCCTTATTTTTTTTTTTTTCTGATTTTTCATAATATTGAAGAGCTTTTTCGTATTCTTCTAATTCAAAGTAAATATCTGCTAAATTTTTATATGATTGCCAGGATTGTGGAAAGATTATTTTTGCTTTTTTAAAGCAATTTTTAGCATTATAAAATTTTCTTACTTTTTTAAATATAATGCCTTGATTAATCAGTGCTGAAAAGGCAAGTTTTGGTTCTCCAAATCTTATGGTTTTGTTATAATACAATATTGCCTTTTCTAGCTTATTTTCTTTCACAAATAAATTTGCTTTTTGAAAATTAAAAAGTGGATCATTAGGATTAATTTTTATGTTCATCATAAATTTTTTAATTTTCGATAATATTTTCCTAAACTGAACACGCAATATTGAATTAAATTTATAAGATCTTTTACAAATGTTTCAGGTACTGTTTATGACATTTAATTGTTCTATTTTGGTCAACTAAAATATCTTTCTGTTTTTTTTCTAAACTTAATACCAGTTGATCATTTTGATGTATTAGTTTTACAATTGTTTCTTTTCTTGGGACGATAGTATTTAAATTTTTTTGTTTAATATCATTAATAATTTTCTTCCTAATGCTATCAAGATGATAAATTTTGCTAAAGTCTTCATTATTGATCATTTCAGATATTTTATTTGAAAGACTTTGTAATTGTTTAAATTGATTATCTATTGTTTGAGTTTTAACCATTTTGTTGATCGACATTATTATTTACACTAAAAAATAACTCCTCTAACCAATAAACGGCATTATCAATCACTTTTTTAACTCTTTTTGTATAACCATTTATTAAGTTTTTTCTACACATTTCATAGACTTGAAAAATTTCTGCACAAAATTTTTCGGCTTTTTCAAAATCAAGACTTGTTTGAAGTGTATAGATCAACATCAAACTTTTTCTAAAATGCTTACTTCTTATCTCGTGATTTTTGTTATCAAGGTTTTTAGAAACTAAACTCATTGATCTGATAAGCTCTTTTACTACTTTTTTGACAATTGTTACACTATCTGAATTTTTGATTTCAGCATTTTCAGTCTTGTTGTAAGTATGTTTTATTTTATTAATATGCATAATATTTATTGTGTTGAAATAATAAATTAAATTGATAAATTTAAACTATGGATCAAATATTTAACAATTATAGCAACATCCCTAATCAAATTATTTTTTCATTTAATGAAGAAATTGCAAATGGTATGCCAGTTGTAAATCCTCAAAGAAAAGTTTTTAATGTAACTCCAACTAATAGTTCTCATCCATATAATGAGAAAAATTTTGCAAAAAGGTATCATCCTTTTCTTGCTCCTTCTAATGCTTCAACAGCTGAAGCTTTTTTTAAAGCAAGAATGACTTTTGATCCGGTTTTTATTCACAATGAAGCAGCGACTAAATATGCCTTAATTTCTTCTTTACCGATAGCTTCTAGTGAAATAAAAAAATCAATTAGATTCGTTTGATTAATCTTTTACTTCTAATTTATGCACTGACGCTGAAGTTTCCAAAAATGATTTAAATAAATCACTTTCTGTAATAATACCTTTCAAAACCATACTCTCATCTACAATTGGAATTGATTCCCCAATAAAATCTTTACATTTTTCAATAGCATCAAGAATACTTTCATTTGTTTTAACTATAATAAATTTTTTTTTTGGTAGTAGATTTATTTTTTTTGCAGAATTTTTAAGACCAAGTAGATAGGTTAATTCAAATTTATTTATCAATTTTCCATATTTATCTAAATGATAAGATTCACTAAAGCCCTCTCTAATCATTTTGTTAACTGCGGATTTGATTTGTAAATCCCCAATAATATTACAAGACTTTTTTTGCATTATTTCTGCAACTTTTTTCTCCATCAAGAAAAGATGATCTCTTCCAATCTTCAGATCAATTTTTCTATTCAGAAGAACTTTATCAAATACAGATTGACCTATTAATTTAAAAGAGATAATTGATGCAAAAACAATACTTATACCTGCTGCAAGCGTAGCTTGATAATCTTGGGTTAATTCAAAAACAATCATCATATTTGCAACTGGACCACCAATAACACAACTACCAACGGCCGCCATTGCAGAAATAGCATAAAGAATTATATTTGTGTCTGGTAGAATCGTTTTGATGAAAACACCCATTAGGACACCTGTACAAGCTCCTAAGAATAATGCAGGAGCAAATACTCCTCCAACTAATCCCATCCTTATACAGATCACCGTTAAAACTAATTTTGCGACTAAAAATACTAATGCATCTTGCCATGAAATAGATGCCGACAATAAACTTTTTATTGTATCTGTTCCTAGTCCAGTTGCTTCGGGTATAAACAAAGCAACAAATGAACATATTAAAGCAGCGAATGCAGGCTGAAAATGAGATGGCACAAAATTTATATTAGGAAAATATTTTTTATGTGTTAGGCCATTCATGTAAATTACTGATATTAAACCGGCAATAATGCCCGTTAAGACAAGAGCAGGGAATTCTTTGATATCTGAAATACCACCAATATTTGTGGCTAAAATACTATTGACTCCAAAGAAAAATTTTGAAATTAAATAAGCCACTATTGAAGAAACGAGTATAGGGGCAAAAGATGCTAAGGACTGATGCCTTAATATCACCTCTCTTGAAAAAATAAGACCAGCTACAGGAGCTCCAAATCCTGCAGAAATAGCTGCAGCTACACCTGCTCCAAGAAATACTTGATAATCTCCAACGGACTTAAAAAAATTCTTAATGTTGGCACCAATTGTTGCACCAAAATGTACTAATGGACCGTACTGTCCTACTGAACCCCCAGCTGAAATAGAAATTATTGCCGAAAAAGAAGCAAGAAAACCAGATTTTATATTTAATTTTTCTTTATTGGAATGTGCAGATAGAATTACATCTGGAGGACCGTGCCAACGGTTACCTAAACCAAGTTTTCTTAAAGTTCCAACTAATAACCCAGCTATGAAAGGTAAAATAAAAACATATATTAAAATATCAAATGAAAAGGAGGTATTTATTTCATAAAATAGAAATTTTTCTTTTTTAATTAGTGATGAAAAAATTTTAATTAATTCTAAAAAACAGAAAACGCCTAATGAAGTAATACTTCCAATTAGAGTGCCAACTAAAAGAGTTGAAAGGATTGATTTAAAAATAAATATCTCCCAATCATTTAATAAATAATATTAGAATAAATTGGGAGTTTTAGGTATAAAAAAATTAATTCTTTCCTACTTCAGAACCGATGCCTGACCAACTTTCTTTCAAATCTCTTGCTATCAAATGAGCTGGTTTAATATATGTCAGGTCCTCATTATCTATAATTCTTTTACATGTGTATCGTACAAATCTGTAAAGCCATGTAAGTTTTTCTGCTATGTCACCACCTTTTTCAAGATCAAGACAACTTTGAAGAGCAAAAGCTATTTTTGAAATCTTTTCTGCTCTTTGAATTGCCTCATCATTTACCTCAAAATCTATGGCCACAGCTTTCTTTAAATCGACCATTTCTTGTTCTAAACCATCTATCAATTTTTTAACTATTTCATATTGAGAAATATTTCCATTATGAATATGCTCAACATTTTCTGTTTTTCTCTCAAGATTACCTTTGTCTGTAAGTTCTTTTTTGTAGTTATTCTGATTCATTCCATTAACCTTTCATTAAATGCTAAAATATTTAACGACATAAAAATAATAAATTTAGTTACACCAAAATTTTAAGTTGAGATTCCTCTAAATCATTTACCTGAGCAACCATTGCTAATGAATAATTTTTTAGAATTGCATTTTTTGCTACTTTAGCAGTTTCGATAGCAAAATCAGTATCTTGAAGTCTAGCTGCATGTGCAATAAGTTCTGCTGAACTTGATTCAGCAATATTTAAATAACTACTGAAAGAGGTAATGCTTCCGGCAACAGCACCAAGTGATTGTCTAATTTCTCCTATTGTTGTTGAAGCAGAAGTATTTGCGTTTGTGGCACCAGTAATATTTGTTGCGGCTATACCTGATGTTGTTTTGATTGTTGCAGTTGTCCCGGCATCATTAATACCTATTGTGAATTGCTTTGCTGATGTACCCAAAATATTAATATCATTAAATGTTAGCGAGGAAACAATAGAATCAATAGTATCACTTACACTAGTAGCTTCAGAATTAAG
>CESW01145442.1_pt1 | contig 14378 bp, 12 predicted proteins | sample 531171 | NCBI WGS metagenome assembly CESW01 (sample SAMEA2621859, study PRJEB7988) | marine metagenome | biome: marine biome (ENVO:00000447); feature: surface water layer (ENVO:00002042); material: "saline water (ENVO:00002010), including plankton (ENVO:xxxxxxxx)" | depth 5 m
GCGACTCACACTACTTACTGACCTTTGGGACGAAAGCCATTTCTTTTATGTGGCTCCTGTTGTATATGACGAAAAGGCTGTGCGCAAAGAGTGGAAAGAAAAAACACCCGGGATTTTATCTGAAATAGTAAAGGTTATTGAACGTGCTCCAAACGAAGAGGCGGAAACCTCAAGGGCAGCGATTAAATTATGGGCAGGTGAAAATAATGTGAGTTTACGTAATATAATGGCACCGCTCCGCATTGCGCTGGTTGGTGCGTTAAATGGGCCTGATGTGTTTGAAATTTGCCATGTGCTAGGTAAAAAGAATTCTCTCGAAAGAATAAGGAGTGCAATTTCTATTCTTTAATTATTTTGTCATACCTTTATGTTAACTTCAAAATATTTTTTATGGACTCTATAATCAATTTAATAATTGGCTTCGGCATCTTGTTGTTTGTTGTCTCTGCCATTTTTATAGTGAAACAACAAACAGCTGCCATTATTGAGCGTTTTGGTCGTTTTCAAAGCATTCGGCAGTCTGGTTTTCAATTGCGTATTCCCATTGTTGATCGAATTGCCGGTCGGCTGAGCCTTAAAATTCAACAGCTTGATGTAATTGTAGAAACCAAGACCAAAGACGATGTGTTTGTAAAACTCAAGGTGTCTGTGCAATACATGGTCATCAAGGACAAAGTGTATGATGCCTTCTACAAGCTTGACTACCCGCACGATCAAATTACGTCTTATGTGTTTGATGTAGTGCGTGCAGAGGTGCCTAAGATGCGCCTAGATGACGTGTTTGAGCGTAAAGACGACATTGCCATCGCAGTTAAGTCAGAGCTAAACGATGCGATGATTAACTATGGGTATGATATTATTAAAACCTTGGTTACTGACATAGACCCCGACCTACAGGTAAAAGAGGCGATGAACCGCATAAATGCCTCAGAGCGTGAGAAAATTGCAGCGCAATATGAAGGAGATGCCGCCCGTATTTTAATTGTTGAAAAGGCAAAGGCAGAAGCAGAGTCAAAACGACTACAGGGACAAGGTATCGCCGATCAGCGCCGTGAAATTGCACGTGGTTTAGAGGAGTCTGTTGAGGTGTTAAACAAAGTCGGAATTAACTCCCAAGAAGCCTCTGCGCTTATCGTAGTTACCCAACACTACGACACACTCCAATCTATCGGTGAAGAAACCAATACTAATCTAATTTTGTTGCCTAACTCACCTCAAGCAGGATCAGAAATGTTAAATAATATGGTCGCGTCGTTTACAGCAAGTAACCAAATTGGCGAGGCAATGAAAGCAAGTCAAAAGAAAAAAGACGCTGGTGAGGCATAAGCCTTAAGGCGTTTTATATAAAAACCCCGGCCTTGTGTTGGGGTTTTTTTATAGGCTGATGTTGTGAGCGAGAGATACCAAAAACACCCATTTTTTCATGGTGGGAAACTGCCAGTGCATAATCCCTGTGTTTAGCTTTAGTGCTTGAGAAAGCTTCTTTGATAATTGTGCGGTAAATCTGTTTTGATTAAACCCCGGTCCCAAGTTCTGAAGGAAGACTTCTTCGCTTAGACTTAATGCTATTTTCTCTGTAATTGGTAGCGTTGCTGTAAGGCCAAAACGATAGCGAAATTGCAGGTCTTTGTTAATCCAGCGCTCTTCTACGAAAACCGTGTTGGTAAGGCGCACTTTGTTGAGCTGGGTCGAGAAGGCTAATTTTTGATATGCGCCATCTTCATTGATCGCGGCAATTTTTCTGTAACCTGCCGATAGGTTAACGTTAGTGGCGAGCGCACTGCTAAAGCCCGCAGTAAAGAGCGCTTGGTCTTTTGCCAAGTCTAGGTCAAAGCTGCGGTGTTGGTATTGCAAATCGATGCTGGTGTTGCTGTTTATTTTAAATTTATTCTTATAAATCAACCATGAGCCGAAATCTGTTTGGGTGTGGACGCTTTGGGCGAAAAGAAAACAAAGAATAAAAAGATTATAGTTTAACTTCTTGTGCATATTTAATCAATAATGAGTTTTTGTCTGTTCGTGCCTTTTTTATAAAATCGATTGCATCTGGGTCTAGACCAACAGCTGTTTTTTGATGTGCTGCCAACACGATGGCAACAGCTATGCGGGTACCTGTTTTCTTTATGGCTGTATTGTATAGCGGTGCTAACACTGCCGCTGGAATATCCTTTGCCAATGATGCGATTTGGTCGGCTGCCGCTTCCTGCTTTTCTGCGTTTAGGGAAGTAAACTTTTTGCCAAGTTTACGAAGCATGTCTAATGGAGAGGCGGCGTGTAGTGGTTGGGTTTGTTGTTGTGGTTTTGCCTGTAGTTTAGACCACGTATCGCGCAAGCCAACTGTTTTATTAAAAACGTTTCGTCCACCTTTGCTGTCTTGGTCACAGAAAAAGTACCCCAAGCGTTGAAACTGAAAGCGATCCCCAGCTTTTGCTACAGACAACATTGGTTCTGCGAACGCTGTTTGAGCAAAAAAGGAGTCTGGGTTTAGCTGTGTGATAAAATCAACCTCCTTGTCTCCGTCAGGGTTTGACGTCTTAAACAGTCGGTCGTATTGGCGTACGGATATTTCTTTGGCATCTCCTACGGAAACCCAATGAATTGTTGCCTTTACTTTGCGCTGACTTTCTGGCCTGCCGCTACCGCTCAGACTTTTTGGGTCATAGGTACAATGCACGATCTGAATGTTTCCTGCTGCATCTTTTTCAACAGATTCGGCCTTAATGATATAAGCACTTTTTAAGCGCACTTCTTCACCTATTTTTAATCTAAAAAAGGCGCTGCTTGCTTCCTCACGAAAGTCTTCTTTTTCAATATACAGCGTATTGGAAAATGGGATTTTTCTCGTGCCAGCGCTTAAATCTTCAGGGTTGTTGTCTGTAGTAAGCATTTCCTGTTGTCCTTCTGGGTAATTACTAATCACCAGTTTTATGGGGTCTAGAACCGCCATGGCGCGAGTGGCTGTTTTGTTTAAATCCTCGCGTACGCAAAACTCTAACAGAGAAGCGTCAATGAGGTTTTCGCGTTTTGCAATACCAACAATTTGGGCAAACTTCCGTAAAGAAGCGGGGGTATAACCTCGTCGGCGCAACCCACATATAGTGGGCATACGTGGATCGTCCCATCCGTTTACTTTTCCGTCCTCCACTAGGCGCTGCAACTTTCTCTTGCTAGTAATAGTGTAATTCAAATTGAGTCGGGCGAACTCCCGTTGTTTGGGCCGCAACCCGCTGTTGGCTAAATGATTTAAAAAAACATCGTATAGGTCACGATGCGGCTTAAACTCTAGGGTACACAAAGAATGTGAAATTTGTTCGATGTAATCTGACTGTCCATGGGCCCAGTCGTACATGGGATAAATACACCAAGTGTCTTTTGTTCTATGGTGAGCCTTGTGCATGATACGATACAAAATGGGGTCGCGCAACAACATATTAGGCGAAGCCATATCGCCCTTAAAGCGTAAAACATAAGCGCCCTCTTGATGTTGTCCTGCTTTCATTTCCTCAAAAAGCCGTGATGCTTCTTTTGGGTCTTGATTGCGATAAGGGCTGGCGCTTCCAGCAACGGTAGGGGTCCCTTTTTGTGCGGCAATTTCTTCTGGAGTTTGCGAATCTACATAGGCGTGGCCTTCATTGATAAGCTTTACTGCCCAAGCATGAAGTTGATCAAAATAATCTGATGCAAAACACTCCTTATCCCACGCATATCCAAGCCAAGCAATGTCCTCTTTTATGGCGTCGACAAAATATTGCTCCTCTTTTTCGGGGTTGGTGTCGTCAAAGCGGAGATTGACAGGCGCATCATATGCCTTTCCAAGTTCGAAATTTAAGCAAATAGCCTTGACATGGCCAATGTGTAAATAGCCGTTGGGTTCGGGCGGAAAGCGAAAGCGCAACAAAGAAGGGTCTAGTCCTGAAGCTAGATCTTCATCAATAATGTGTTCAACAAAGTTTTTAGCCTTTTTTTCCTGCATCGGAAAATATTTGCAGCAAAGGTACTTATTTAGGCCAACTCCGTTGTTTAAGTTTTTATATTTGACGCATTATGGGAAAAATATATGTGGAAAACATTCGGGTCTATGCTTATCACGGGTGCTTGCCTGAAGAAACGCTCATTGGAAGCAACTATCGTGTAGACGTCTGGGTAGCTGGCGACTTGTCTGTTTCTTCCGTTTCGGACCAACTGGCAGACACGATTGATTATGTAAGCATTTGCACTTGTGTGCTCGAGGAAATGGCAGCGTCCTCTAAGCTGTTAGAGCATGTGGCACAACGTATTATAAATCGTATTTTCAACGCAAGCGAGAGGGTAGAGGCAATTAATGTTAAGGTTACTAAAATTAATCCCCCTATTGAAAGTCATGTAGAGAATGTGGCTGTTGAGTTGCATGAAGAAAAGAAATAAAGGGTGGTGTATAGCACAAAAACGCTATTTTTGCATCCCTAAAGGCACCGTGGCCGAGTGGCTAGGCAGAGCTCTGCAAAAGCTTGTACAGCGGTTCGAATCCGCTCGGTGCCTCTACTTTATTTGCGTCTCTATTATGGTTAGTAACTGCTTCCTTTGTTCCGGGAAACTTCCTTGAAAAACAAAAAACAAGCCAAATACAAAAATTATAATGTGCACCAACTGTTTGATTTTATAGATCACACGCGGGGTTAGTACTGTTTTAAGTTGCTTTGCGAGGTATATTTTAACGGTGTCCAAAAGAAGATAAATCACCAAAACATAGATAAAGAACGAATATTCCGCGCCGAAGACAACCATACTTACCCAAAAAAGAAAGGCGCCTATATTAATTATATTGAGGAGAAAGCCTTTCCCTATGTAGAATAGGTAATTTCCCTTTGGAAGTGACTCGACCTCAAAGGCAGTTCGCGTTTTATTTTTTAACGCTGACAGCAAAGAAAATAGTCCTATAGAGCCAAGTACTACCCCGCCTATGATAAACCAACGCGGGTTTTCTGCCAAGCTGTTTCGTATAGGTTGTGCGCTAAAAGTTGCCACTAAAATAAAAACAACGTCGGCGATTACCGCACCGATGTCAACACAAAAAGCATGTTTTGCCCCTTTGGTGATGCTTGTTTCTACAATTACAAAGAAGACAGGGCCAGTAGAAAAAACAAGCAACAATGATAAGGGAATTGCTGCTAAGAATTCACTCATTTTCTGTGGTTTCGCTTGGTGTGTTCTTTTGTTCAATATTGCCGCCAACTGCGACAGATTTGATTAGTTTTTTTGGTTTTCCGTATACACTGACCGTACCGCCAAAGGAAACCTTTATCTCTGCGAGCTCGCTTGCATTAACAACTGCCCTTCCACCTGCTTTTACTTTAACTTCTACCTGCTCAGAATCCAGCATAGCGGCCTCAACCACTCCGCCCGTTACCACGCTGTGATACTGCACAACAGCCGAACCTTTTAGGTTGACAATACCACCTGAAGCGGTCTTTGTTTTTACTTTTTGGACGTCTAAAAGAGCATCAATTTCTGCACCTTCTTGTGCTTTTAATATAATACTCGGTTGAAATAAAACGTCTTGGCTGGACACAAATGCACCTTCGTTGGCATCAATTTCTTCTAAAGGACTAGAGCTGAATAAGGCTACAGTAGTGTTAAATCCACCTAGACGCTTTTTAATATCCATCCGCAAATACAGCTTTCCGTTTTTGTTTTTGTGGGACAAAAAGCCCTTGTTTTTACCTTCAACAATTAAGGAGTCGGCATCAGAGGGGATAATGGTTAAGCGAATTCCATCAAAAACTTTTACCTTATTAAATTGGCCAAGTCGTATCGCTTGAGCATGTGATAGAGTGGAAACTAGTAGAAATAGAAAAAGTAAGCGCATATTATCCTTTACCCAAAGATACATATTATTCTACATGGCCAATATGTTAAAGTCTAAATGTCTTTTTATTGGGTCTGCCGCAGTTACTTTTATGGTGACACGATCACCGAGCTTTATGAATTTCTTGTTTTTCTGTCCTACAAAAGCAAAATTACGCTCATCAAAGACATAGAAGTCCCCTGGTATATCCTGTGGGCGAGCCATTCCTTCACATTTATTTCCTTCAAGCTCAACATAAAGACCACGTTCAACAACCCCGGAGACAATGCCTGTGAAGGTTTTTCCTATATGCGCTTGCATGAATTTTACTTGCATGAATTTAATGGAGTCGCGCTCTGCTTTCGTGGCCAAAACTTCCATTGTTGAGCAGTGTTTCATTACAGGTTCGTAATGCTCAGCAATAGGCGATCTTTTGCCATCTAAATAATGTTGTAAAAGGCGGTGTGCCACAACGTCTGGATACCTTCTTATAGGTGATGTAAAGTGCGAGTAATAATCAAAAGCTAAGCCGTAATGCCCGATGTTTTGAGTGGTGTATTTTGCCTTACTCATGCTTCTTATTGTTAGGGTGTCAATAAAGTTTTGCTCTGGCTTGTTTGTAATGTCTTTGAGTAATTTGTTTATCGAATGTGCTGTTGTTTTGGCAGAAGCTAAATTTAAAGAATAACCAAAACCTTTAATTACGCTTTTTAATTGAGCTAATTTTTCCTCGTCCGGTTCATCGTGCACCCTAAAAACAAAGGTTTTTTTGTTGTCTGATTTTGCAATAAACTCAGATACTTTTTTATTAGCCAACAGCATATACTCTTCTATTAACTTATTAGCCTCTTTGCTAGTTTTAACAAAGACCTCTTTTGGGTTTTTTTCTTTGTCTAATGAAAAACAAACCTCTTCTTTATCAAAAGAAATAGCGCCACTTTGGGTGCGTTTTTTTCGGAGGTGTTTTGCGATTGTGTTAAGTTGTAAAATCGCATTTTTTGCTTTTTCATCAACCTTATACGTTTTGGTTGTGAGAGACAAGGCTGCAGGTATTGTTGCCTCTCTTGTTTCAATAATATGTTGGGCTTCGTGGTATGTAAAACGGTAGTTAGAATTGATGACGGTTCTAGCGAATTTCTGGTCTTTTACATTTCCATGTATGTCTAGTGTGAAAATGGCCGAAAAGGTCAGTTTTTCTTCATTGGGTCTCAATGAACATACTTTATTAGAAAGTTGTTCTGGAAGCATTGGAACAACACGGTCAACAAGATAAACAGATGTGGCACGGCGATAAGCTTCGTCGTCTAAAGAAGTGCCTGGTTTGACATAATGCGAAACATCAGCAATATGGATTCCAACTTCAAAATCCCCGTTTTCTTTTTCTTGAAAGGAAAGTGCGTCATCAAAGTCTTTTGCGTCTTTCGGGTCAATTGTGAACGTTAAAACATCACGGTAATCGATTCTTTTTATAATTTCATTTACGCTTATTTTTTCATCAATTCTGTTTGCTTCTTGCTTAATTTGCGGGTCAAACGTGTAAGGTAATCCATATTCCGCCAGTATGGTATGTATTTCTGTTTCTGCGTCGCCAGGCTTACCTAAAATTTCTATGATTTTTGCTTGCGGTGATTTTGTTTTTTCCCAGTTTGTAAAAGCTATTAATACCCTATCCCCATCAGCTGTTTGTATTTCTGGTTCTGATGCTATATAAAAGTCAACTGTTGCCGTCCTTGGGTTGACTCGAACAAACATAGTACCGTTTCTTTTTTGGAGGGTACCTACAAAACGTGTTCTTTTACGTGCGGTTATTTCTATTATCTTTCCTTCCCTTTTTCTTTTTCCTCTAGATGGATAGGTATAAAAAAGAACTTCATCCCCTCCAAAAGCTTTGTGGTGGTGCGTTGATGATACTTTTACATCTTCCTCAAAATCGTCTGATATAATATAACCGGTCCCATTGTTTGAGATATCGAGGACTCCGCGGTGGTAATTCTCTCTTTTCTTCGCTTGAAATTTTCCTTTTGTTGGGTTATTAATAAGCTTTTGAGCAGCTAGCTTTTTTAAATTCTTTATAATCTGATTTCGCCCACTTGGATCATTTATACAAAGCCTGTTGGCAATTTGCTTGTAGTTAAAGGTTTGGTTCGGACTTTGACCCAAAACCTGAATAATACTTTTTTTGATTGATAAAACATTCTTTTTATTACCCATGTTTCACAAAGGTATGTCTTATAATTTGTCTTTGAAGTTTATCAACAATTAAATATTAGATTACCATATTTATATTTTTAATTTTTATATCTATGATGCTTATTATAGTGTGTTAATAAACACCAGAACTCTAATTAAAATTATCCAAAACACTTGTAATTAGAAACATACTAAAAAAAAGAGCAGCTAATGTTTTGTTAGTAATATTAAAAAATGTGTTAATATACTATCCGTAACTAATTAAAAAACAATTTTTATAATACCTTTTTTTTACATGTGACAACACTTTTATTAATTATTAATATTTATAAAAATAAATAAACACTATTTCTTAATAACCTTAATAAATTTACAGGTAATTGAAAAGGGATATTAACAACAATAAAATTGTAATTTTATAGAAAATAAGAACCATGCATATCTCGATAGGAAACGACCACACAGGGACGGATTTAAAAAAAACCATTTTCTCTCTTTTAACCTCTTTAGGACATACATACACCAACCATGGAACAGACACTAACGACAGTGTAGATTATCCAGATTTTATTCATCCAGTAGCAGTAGCAGTCCGAGATGGTAAATCAGCGCGTGGCATAATAATATGTGGAAGTGGAAATGGAGCAAACATGACAGTAAATAAATATCCAGAAATAAGATCTGCGTTATGCTGGACAACAGAATTAAGTGCCCTTGCGCGCCAACACAACAATGCTAATATATTAAGTATACCAGCGCGTTTTGTTACAACAGAAGAGGTAAAAGAAATAGTAAAAATATTTTTAGAAACAGACTTTGAAGGGGGGCGCCACCAGAACCGTGTAAACAAAATTTCACAATGCCGATAACATGGTACACACATAACTGGGAAACCTTAAGTAAAAAAAAGCTTTATGAAGCACTAACGCTAAGATCAATGGTTTTTGTGGTTGAACAAAATTGTGTGTATCAAGACCTTGATTTAAAAGACGAAAGCGCCATACACATACTTGGTTATAAAAAGAATCTTTTGGTTGCCTATGCCCGCGTGCTTTTTAATACCAAACACGCTTCCATAGGCCGTGTTGTAATTCACCCTATGTTTAGAGGAATTGGTTACGGCAAGCGGATCATACAAAAAAGCATTGAACAAATACCGGGAAACACACCCGTCCACATTTCTGCTCAAGAACACTTAAAAGGGTTTTATGAGTCGCTCGGGTTTTTACAAACAGCATCCGGCTACTTAGAAGACGGTATACCTCATATTCCAATGGTTACTATTGCAAATCATTCCAACGCTTAAGTAAAGGAAGCATTGCCTTTTCAATTGTATCAAGCGACGGCAATTCTTGAGCATTATAAACAAAAAATCCATTTCCTTCAAAAGGTGTATATAATGGGTCGGAACAAATAATTCTGGATTGTTCTCGCATCAACCTTTTGATTTTGTTACGGTCAACAGCCTTGCGAAACAAACGCTTGGAAACCCCGAACCCCAAAGCAAGCCCCTTTCCTTTTTGAGTATCACACACCAGCTTTATAGGTTCTTTTCCAAAGTGAGTTCCCTCCGAAAAAAGGCTTTCTATGGTTTGTTTGCTTTTTAAACGTTTTATTTCAGTTCGTCGTTTCGAAAACATTGTTACTTAAATCTATATCAGCCATAAACCCAGTGGGGTCTATTCGCAGTTGTTCAATCTCACTCAAAGGAGCGTCTATGGTTAGGGTATAAGTTGGTCTGGCCCATGCCCAATCTTTTTCCTTAACACAACCTACGCCACAACCGGGCTTATTTCCAAACATCATTTGCAATGGTATGTAGTGCACCTCTTCCTTCCCGTCTTTATACAACACACCAAAATCAATTGGCATTCCCATTGCGCCAAGGCGTTTTAATTCAACAACTGTTTTTCCATTTTTTTGTTCAACAACACCTATAGCGTAATCAATAGTTTTTGTCGTCCGTGTCCAATCATTTAGATACCATTCCAACTGAATCCCAGACACTTTTTCAGCTACGCGTTTAAAATCATTGGGTGTTGGGTGAGTAAAAGCAAACGCCCGGTAAAATCGCCGCAAGGTTTTTAATAAAACATCGGGTCCAATAATATACCCTAGCTGTGACAGAAATATCGAGCCCTTATCATAACTCCCTGTTCCATAAGCAATGTTTGTATCAAAACGATCGGCATGGGTGGTTAGCGGCTCTTCCAAACCGTAACTTACTAGCCGTCTGTAATCTTCATACGAACGGTAAAAAGCATCCACATTCTCATTTAGCACCTGTTCGCCAAGGGCATCTAAAAAAGAGGTAAACCCTTCGTCCATCCAGGCGTACTTGGACTCATTAAAAGCCAAAACATGTTGAAACCAAGAATGCGCCAGCTCATGCGATGTAACCCCATAAAGACTAGCATAGCTGCGATTGCCCGTGATAAGCGTACACATTGCATATTCCATACCGCCGTCTCCACCCTGAAGTATACTGTATTGTTTATAAGGGTAAGGCCCAATAGCACTATTAAAGAAAGCCAAAAGAGCAGCGGTATCTCCTTGAAGCCGCTTCCAGTTGTCGACTATTTTTTTGTCTTCTTGATAGAAAAAATGAAGTGTAACCCCTTCGTCTGTTTTCAAAATGTCGTGTATGTAATCAGGATCTGCAGCCCAAGCAAAGTCGTGAACCATAGGCGCCACAAAATGCCAAGTCAGGTTTTTGCCCTTTGTCTTTGTTGTTTTTTCTGCATAGCCATGCCCGACCTCCTCAGGGTTTTGTAAATAGCCGGTACCACCGACAACATAATCTTTATCAAGTGTTAGTTTGACATCAAAATTCCCCCAAACACCGTGAAATTCTCTTCCAATATACGGGTTGGTGTGCCAGCCCTCATGGTCATACTCAGCCAGCTTAGGATACCATTGCGTCATTGAAAGTGAAACCCCCTCCTTGCTGTCTCGTCCACTTCGACGAATTTGCTTAGGCACTTGCCCTTCAAAAACCATCAATAAGGTAGTGCTGGCATTTGGCAGTAAAGGCACCGCCAACGGCACAACAAGAATCGTTTCTTCTTCATTAAAAAAAAGTATTTTTCCATCTTGTGTAATTGAAGTTGCGCGCAAATACCCAATTTCCTTTTCGTTCAATTTACCAATTCGCGAACCCACTCTAGCATCTGGGTCTCTAAGCGAAAGAGAGCGGACATCCATCTCGCTACCCGGCTGAAAAGCATTGAAATATAAATGATAAAACACACGTTTTAGCGTATCTGGTGATTTATTGGTATAAACGAGTTTTTGAGTTCCAGAGTAGCGAAAGGTTTTTACATCCATATCCACCCTCATAGTGTAATCAACTTGTTGTTGCCAATATCCGGTTTGCGGCTGTGCTAAGACGGCAGCAGTAAACAGTAAAAGAAAAAGCATCCTCACGGTTTATAGTATATTTAAGGTTTCAGCGGCAAGTGTCTCATGCAAACGCACACCCTTTTCAGTCTGTTGTACAGTAACCAAAGGGTGGTTTGCGTCGTGCTGCATAAATAACAAAAAATTTTCTTTTGCAGCACGATTCAAAAAAAGTTTTTTTTCTTGAAGTGTATCCAAAGGGCGGACATCATAACCCATAATATATGGCAAAGGTAAATGACCCACTGTGGGTAATAAATCCGCCATAAAAACGATTGTTTTCCCTCGGTAGGTAAGGTGAGGAATCATTTGTTTTTCGGTGTGCCCGTCCACGAATAAAGCACCAAAACCGAGACCGCAATCCGAAACAAAATTAGAAACAGGCCTTTCGATAAAATGCAGCTGTCCACTATCCTGAATAGGCATCAGGTTTTCGGACAAAAAAGAAGCTTTTTCCCTACCGTTTGGATTGATGGCCCACGCCCAATGCTGTTCGTTGCTCCAATAGCGCGCATTAGGAAAAGACAACTCATAAGCCGTTTTGCCTTCGTTCCACCGCACCGCCCCACCACAGTGATCGAAGTGTAAATGGGTCAAAAATACGTCCGTAATATCGTTCCTAGAAAAGCCCGCCTTTTCAATGGAGCGGTTTAAGGACTTTTCCCCGTAAAGACCAAAGTGTCGGAAGAAACGATCATCTTGCTTGTCGCCCATTCCGGTGTCTATTAATATAAGCCGATCTCCATCTTCAATAAGTAGCGACCGTGCCGCTAGGTCAATGCGGTTTTGGCTATCTGCAGGGTTGGTTTTATTCCACAGGGTTTTGGGCACAACACCAAACATGGCGCCGCCGTCAAGCTTAAAATTCCCCGTTTCTATTATATGGAGTTTCATAGGTAACGAAAGTACAAAAGATTTATCCGTCTATTTTTTCCTTAAGCGCAAGCCCAAACTCTATCATGGCAGCTGCCTCGGCGGGTGTTGCAGGGCGCAAAAACTGTCGCACCAATAGTTCTCTACTGTTACTCATAATATGGTAGAAACCATAGGCAGAGAAAAAAGACACCATTTTATCATCAAAAAATGTCCTAATCTTTTTAGGGTCCTTTCCTTGCACGTAAAAATCACGTGAGAACTCAGGGTGCTTAGGAAAGTCTATATCGTGTATTCCTGCCAAGTGGGAGAGCTTTTCCAGCAATAATTCTCGGTCAAAAGAAAACACAGGAATTTCTTTATCTAGCCGAACACGCAACAGTGTCGTCTGAATATTTTCCTTTGCAATAAAAGCACCTTCGCTGTAGTGTATGTCGCATAAAGACAAGCGTTTCTCAGGCCCCTCAATTAGGTTGTAAACGCGCTCCACAGAAGTAGTTTGATAAACAGGATGATCGCGCAACATTCTCTTTTGTGCCTTGGTTACCTCGTTGTAGGACCACCCTTTTTCATGTGCCAAGGCTTCCAGCTGCAACTGTCTTTTGGTGCGCCCACCACCAAATACACGAAGTTTTTTCATGGGCCTTAGTGTGCGCACAGCAAATGGGTGGCTTGAGTCGGTCGCATGAATGTCTAGCCCAATTACTTCTAACGCACCGCCTTTGCGCTCAAACAACTCTTCGTAGCTCTGCAAACTTTCTTGAACCGTGTGATCAACAAAAGAGCAGAAAGAAAAATCAACAACCACCCGTTCGTCTTGTGGGATTTTATCAAGTTTTGACTTAAGCTTGTAAAAATTGAGAAACGTGCAAAAGTGAATGACACCAACGTAGTAGTTTTGGGCTTCATTTTCTTTATACATCAACACGTTTGGTTTAAGTAGGTTTCTAGAAAATAACCAAAATGCTTTGTTGAGCAGAACGTGCACTACAAATGTGGTTAGCAACCCAATGAAAATACCCGTTATTAAATCGGTTAGTAGCGTAGAAATAATTGTTGTTAAGAACACAAGCAACTGCTCTTTTCCAATTTGATACATTCGCACAAAAATGGCTGGAGCGGCTAGTTTATATCCTGTATATACCAATATTGCAGCCAAAGCAGTAAATGGAATTTTCCCAAGCTGATGTTGAAAAACAACAACAAATAATAAGAGAAAAAAGGCATGAAAAAAATTTGATGAACGATTTGTGGCCTGGTTGTTTACGTTAACGGAACTTCTAGATATCACCGTACCCACATTCATTCCCCCGAGAAACCCACTAACAATAGTGGCAATGCCCAAAGCCCTCATGTCTTTGTTAATGTTAGACCTTCGTTTTTCAGGATCTAGCTTATCCACCGCTTTTATACTCAACAACGACTCAATACTAGAAACCAGCGTTACAGACAAAACAATTCCCCAAAAAGCAGGTTCTTTCCATTTTGAAAAATCTGGGCTAGGAATTGTAGTCAATATGTCGTTTGGTAATGAAATAAGGAGTTTTTTGCTAATAGGATTTTCCGCCCCTAAAATGGAAAAATAAGCATCAAAACCTAACGACAAAAGAATAACCCACATGGGGGCCGGAATAAGCCTAAAAACCCTGTTTGTTATCTTGCTGTAGAAAAACATAATTCCCAAGCTTACCAGACCAATGCTTACGGCATAAAGTTGACCTGTTGCCGCCCCCCCTAATGATTTAAACAATTCAGGAAGATTTACAAACAGATCAAGAACAGTGCCTTTGGTTTTCATATCGCCAAGCATCACGTAAAATTGTTTTAGTAGCAGTGTTAAACCAATTGCTGACAACATTCCCTGAATAGCACTCGCAGGAAAAAAATCGCTCAGGGCACCGAAACGTAAAAACCCAAAAAGCAGGAGTAAACCACCAGAAAGAATAACGGCAGATAAAGCATATAAATAACCTGCTTGCACATCGCCATCACCTAATACAGCAACAGCACTGAGCAATACGACTACCAACCCATATCCAGGCCCAGTGATGGTAACATATGAGCCACCAAAAACAGAAACAAGCACGCCGCC
>CESW01147507.1_pt1 | contig 14327 bp, 12 predicted proteins | sample 531171 | NCBI WGS metagenome assembly CESW01 (sample SAMEA2621859, study PRJEB7988) | marine metagenome | biome: marine biome (ENVO:00000447); feature: surface water layer (ENVO:00002042); material: "saline water (ENVO:00002010), including plankton (ENVO:xxxxxxxx)" | depth 5 m
CAGGAGAAACTCTCAGATATTTTAAACCAAGGGTCATATTAATTGCATCAAATTTAAATAAAGTTTTAAAAGGTGTTAAAACTTGATCATGATACATTCCAATAATTACATCATAATTTTTAAAGTCATTAATAAAAGTTGTATCTGCAATAAGAGGACCTCTAATATTTAAACCGTCCTTCCTTAATTTTTTAATTGCTGGAAGTATTACTTTTTTTTCCTCTGAATTTTTTTTAAGTTCTGAATTGTGAGGATTTAACCCCAAAACTCCAAATTTTGGTTTTTTCTTAAATTTATTATTAAACCAATTATTTATTGTTTTTATCTTATTTATAATAATTTTTTTATTAATCTTTTTGGATACATCTCTAATATCTATATGAGTTGTAATAGGTGTTACGCTTAATCTTTTATTACTAATTAACATTGCCTCTGAATTATTTTTCACGTTACATTTTTTTGCCAAATACTCTGTAACACCCAAATTTTTATTTGAATTAATTTTTAAAAGCTTTTTATTTATTGGACAATTAATCATTCCTTTGACTGTTTTGTCTAAACAAAGATCATGAGCACAATTAAGTGACTCTTTTATAAATTTAGAAGCGTAAAAATTTGAGACGTTAAAAGGATTTTTAAATTTAAGATCAATATTTATTACTTTTAACTTTTCATGATTTGTTGACTCAGAAATATTATTAATATCGGTAGCCTTTATAGAATAATTTAATTTCTTAAATTGACTATTTAATAATGAAAAATTAGAGATAAAATAAATATTCTTTTTAATAGGTTTTTTTAATTTTTTCCAAACTTTATATATTATTTCAGAATTGATACTATTAGGATCACCAGTTACAATAATAATTTTATTTCTCATTTATACTCTATCAAAATATTATTTCTTACCTTTGATAAATGATTTTTTGAGTAAAGATTAAGAAGCTCATTTTTTTTTTGATTAATAATTTTTTTCTCAATTATCGATTTATCCGTTGCGTTATAGCTTAATTCTCTTTTATCATTAATCTTTAAGAATAAAATGCTATTTTGCCTTTTTATGGGTTTAGATATCTGGTCTATCTGAAGATTTTTGATTTCATCATAAATACTCTTTGATAAAGATTTTGAATTAACCCAACCGATTAACCCTTTATCAATAGAGGTGGTTGAAATACTAAGCCTCGCAGCAGTAACCTCAAATCCATTCATTTCAATTTGTTCTTGAATATCTAATATCAGCTCATTAGTTGCTACAAGATCGTTACTTATTTCTAAAATTTCTATTTCTGATAAATTAAATTCTTCAGATTTGCTCTTTCCTTCAATTAAATTTTCAATTTCATTCTCAACAATATTTTCGTCTATATTTATCCTATTGGAATATATTTTATAAATCAAATTTTGCCAATTTATTTCAGTTTTAATTTCATCAATAAAATATTTAAAATTTAAGTTATTGTATTTAAATTTATTTCGAAGTTCATCAACATTATTGGAAGAAATTGATCTAAGATAATTATTTACTTTTAAATTAGTTTGAGTATCCAGATCCATATTATATTTTATCAATTCTATTTTTTTTAATTTTATTTGAATTAAATTTTCCAATGAACTTTTCTTTAATGAATTTATATTTTTTTGATTAATCTCTACATTAGATAAAATTAAGGTACTAAGTATTTTATTCCTTATCTGATTACTAGTAATTATTTGACTCCCAACTTTTAAGACAATTTTATTTGAAATTTCAGAATTTGCACTGTTTAAAAAAAAAAAACAAAATATTATAATTAAATAGTTTTTCATATTTAATTTAACGAAGGAGAGCTTAAATTACCAAAAGGTGCTAAAGTTATTTTAAACAAGAGAGAGTTTTCAGGTTCTAACTCAGAGTCTTGATAAAATTCTCTCCTATAGACTAAACCAGCTTTTAAACAATCATTCCTGTACTCATAACTTAAGTTATAAAATTCTGAAGAATTAGTGACTAGATTTCTTTTAGTTTCGAATGATACTAAACCATTTTCACTCTGATTAAGACCAATTTTTGTTTTTAGATATTCCTGATTCCCAATATGTTTCTTTTCTTGAATATAATCAAAGTCAATTTTTATTGGATTTAGATTTAAAGAGGATCCAATTTCATTATAATTTAAATCATTATAGTTTTGGTCTAAAGCAAAATTGTATTTAAGAGAAATTTTATTATTAATTTCTAAATTTGATGTCCCAACTAAGTCCGAAAGTTTTTCATCTAAACCTGTTGTAGAGTCCATCTTTTTATTTTCTTTATTATTTATAATTTGTGCAACGGAAAAATTGAAATTTTTATCACTCCCATCAATTTTATAATCAAATCCTACAGTGCTATTTAAACCCGTCTCAAAATTATTGATATTTTCTAGTCTGTTTAATGTATAGGCATTTAATGGGTCTAGTCTTGATCCAGAAGTTTCTTGCCTCATATCTCCAGGAGCATACCTTATTAATATTTTAGGTGTAAGAAAATGATTAGAATTATTTACTTTTTTTGTAAAGTCAATTTCACTTAAAATGCCTAATGCTCCATAAAATTCATTTGTTAGATTATCTTTATAAAGATCAACGTTTTTAACTTCATAATTTATGTTTCTAAATTGACCTAAAAATTTTGAATTGAGACCATTATTGAAATTAATTTCCTTAAAATTCCAATTTAAATCATTAATGAGAAAATTTGTACTTTTATTTGTATCATAATTATGAAATTTAAAGTTTGATTGTAAATCAATATTTCCAAACATTTCACTATTAATCAAATTTTTATCAAAAGTAACTTCAGGTAAAATATATTCGTATTTATCATTATAATTTTCCTTAATAGTTTCATATATACTTGCATTCAATCCAAAAAAAACGTCATCGTTTTCGTGAGAAAAATCAAAGTAACTTTTTAATGTATCAGTATTATAATCAACTAATTTAGATTTAATTTTGTGTAATTTTAAATATTTATCGTTAGAAACATCCTGATACGAAATATCTAATGCATTTTTTGAATTATTTTTACCTATAAAAATTTTTGTAAATTTTGAGAAGAAATGTGATTTTTCACCCCCTTTTTTTGTAAGATTAGTTTTTTTATATCCCTCTGTATAACCAAAGTCAGCTAAAAGATTAGAGTTTCTAAAGGCTTGGTGGTATTCACCTAAAAATAAAGGATTTTCAGAAGAATAAAATTTATTTGTTAAAGTAAAATTTTTATCCTTATCTAGGTTAAAGAAATAAGGTACAGAAATACCCGATCCTAAATTTTTAGAATTTAATAATGATGGAGGCAAAAAACCAGATCTTCTATCTACAGACGGATCTGGATGCGACAGCTTTGGAAAATAAAATATTGGAATATCATATACTTTAACTACAGCATTGTTATAAAATATAGTTTTTTTTTTATTATCGTGTAGCATCTTTGAAGCTTGGATAGACCATGGGGGACATTTATCGCCCTCTCTGTAATTGCAGAAAGTAAAAATACTTTTATTAAAGGCACTTTTATTTTCTGTTAAATTTATAGAGTTAGCAAACACCCTAGGTTTATTATCTTTATCCATTTTGAAATTAGGATCATTTAAAAAAGACTTAATATCCGAACCTAATATCTCTTTTTTTTTTGTATCGATGTAAATTTGTGAAAACTCATAAATATTTTCTTTATTATCTAAAATTTTGATATATCCAACAGATTTAAAAATATTATTTTCGCTATTATATTCAAAGTTATCAAGTAAAATTTTATTTCCCTCTGTGTCTTTTAGTGTAGAATTTCTTTTTGAAAAAGTCAGATTTTCTAAATAGCTTACCGATATATCCTGCCCATTTAAATTATATTTTTCGGAAGTTAAAATCTCAGTATCTCCAATACTATTAAATATTTTTTTTATTTTATCGTAAGTTGCATTATTAGTTTTTAAAATATTATTTTTTTTATCTTCAACTATTACATTACCTTTTAATTTTAAAAAATTCGTATTTTTATCATACTCTAGGTAATCACTTTGAATTATTCCATTCTCTGTTGTTATAACGACTTCCTGCTCAAATATTGATAAGTTTTTTTCTTTATCTAACGTAATTTTTTTAGCTTCTATAGTTAAATTTTCTGCGACTAAATAAGTGTTAAAAAAAACATATATTACAATAGCTAAAAATTTACTTTTCATTTATTTGCAAAACCCCAATTAATGTTACTAAACTAAGAGTTAAAATTGGCGTCCATATAGATAATATTAACGGTATTCTTCCTGTTTCACCCAAGGCAATAGAAAAATCTTTTAAATAATATATTAATACGCAAACAATTATCCCAATTAAAGTCAATTTATAACTGTCTGATTTCTTTAAAGTATGCATCGATAAAATTGATGCAATTGAAGTCATCAAAAATAAGAAAAAAGGCAATGTAAGCATTGAATGTAAATTTTTTTGTAAAAACCTGTCTTTATACCCGTTTTTTAAAAGATCATCGTATTTAAATATTAAATCTAAAAAAGATATTGTGTCAGAATTGTTAAACATATTACTTATTTTTTCGTAATTATAAATAGAACTTATCTCATAATTTTCAAAATCTTTTTTTGTAAATACGTCTTTTTCATATTTAAAAACACTTACATTTCTTAATTTCCAATTGTTATTTTTAATATTAATTTTTTTAGAAAAAATTTTATTTTTTAAATTATAATTTTTATCAAATTCAAAGATAGTTACGTCAATTATTTCAAAGGAATCAGTTTTTTTTGCAGTTATTACTCGCTCACCATTTATTGTTTTTTCTTTTATCCATAATCCATTATTATTAAAAGCTATTAAATGTTCTATATCTTTTGCATGTTGAGATTTTGTTTTCTCATAATATTTTAACATTGAAGATGTTATTGGACTCCCAAAAGATAACACAAGCCATCCAAGAACAAAAGAAATTAGCGCAAGTAGCAAAAAAATTTTTAAATTAGAATAACCGTAAACTTTTAATATTAATAAATCTTTATTATTTCTTATTTTTAATAAATAACGCATACATGCTATAAAAATTATAAACGGTAAAAGTTTAATAATCATTCCAGGCACGAATATACTTGTAAGCATTACTGGAGTTAAAATACTAACCTGTGTATTCTTAAAAAATTCTATTTCTTCAAATAAATTTAAGATTATACCAAAGCAATAAATTGTAACTACTACCAAAAGTAAAGTAGTTAAAAAATTTTTTAGAATATGATTAAAAATTATATTATTCATTGTGATTTCGACTCATTTAAAAATTTGTAATTTAAAAAAAAATATAGAAAAATAATTACCACAAAGGGAGTAAATACATATGCAAGTCGCAAAAAATAGCTTAGACCTGTATATCTAATAAACAGCTCAACTAGAACCAATAAAATAAACGAATACAACATTATAGATATTTTATTGGTAAAAAAATTTTTTTTTTTTAAAAGTAAAAAGGATCCAATTAATGCAAATATTGGAATGTAAAAAGGCAATATTATTCTTCTAATTAAATTAGGAAAAATCTCTTTTTTTGTTTCTTTATTACAAAATTTGAGATCATCATTAATTTTTAAAAAACAACTTAATAATTTTAATGTAGAAATTTCTTGAAGTTTTGGTTGCTTAATTGTTGTTGTGACCAAGTTACCTAAGTCAATATTTAGTTGATCGAATTTTGCTACTTCATTTTCATTATTACCTTTTGTTGAAATAATTCTTCCATCTAACAAATAAATTACTCTATCTTCTACAATTCCTTTTTTTGCAATTATAGTAGTGCTAGTAATATTTTCAATATTTGAAGACATCTTTTTAAGATTGTTTCCAGTATCGTGTAGAAAAATATTTTTTAATTCATTTTTATATTTCTTATCAACAATGAAAGTAAATCCCTTGAATGAGTCATTAAAATTCTGAGCTCTGATAGTAGGTAAAAATGAATTTAGTTGATCATTGCTGAGCAAACTTCTTGATTTATTTAAAGCCAAAGGAGTTAAAAATAAAGATAGAAATAAATAAATAGTTATGACAAAAATTGATGTAATAAAGAATAGATTTGTTACGGTAATCTTTTTAACACCTGAAGTCCAAAGAATAATAAACTCATTGTCATCTAAATGTTTTACTATGAAAATGAATAAGGAGATTATAAAAGCCAATGGAATAAACTTTGGCGCTATTCCAAATAAATTTAAAAAAGAGTATTGAAAATATGTAATTAGCGGATATCCATTATCAATTATTAGATCTAAAAAATTTACAGCTCTTACTGTTAATGAAATTATCGACAATCCTGCAATGATGCTTAGAAATGTCTTTAAGATTTCTAGAAAAAAATTTTGGTAAATTTTGTTTTGCAGCATTTGTATATTTGTATATAATTAATTCATCCATATAATAAATTCAACTTAAGAGTGAACAATGATAAAATTAACGTTGAAATATGAGATATTTGAACATATATACCTATCAACTCAAATAAAGAAAGCATTTAAAAATCTATGTCTGTGAAAATAACATATTCAAACAAAACAAACAAATTTTCCACAAATACCGTTTTATTTACGAATGATAAATTCAAAATTGACAATTTGCAAAATCATATTTCTAAATCGGAGTTTTTTTATATTAAAGATCTGATTAAGAATAGTGATTCAAAAAAAAATATGTTTGTCTATGAGATCAATTCAAAAAAAAATTTAGTACTAATATCAATTAAAAACAATTTAAAACCCATTGATTTTGAAAGATTAGGAGCAGAATTTTTTGAACGAATAAATTATGGTAAAAATAGTGAGTATTTGATTAATGCAGATACTGTTCCAGTAAAAATAGAAAATTTTTTAAATTATTTTCTTCACGGGCTCAAATTAAAATCTTATGAATTTTATAAATATAAAACTAAGAAAGAAACAAGAAACATCACTATAAATGTTTCAGGGAGAAAAAATAAGTTTTCTTCTAAAAGTTATTTAAAATTTAAAGCCTTAGAGGAAGGAGTTTTTTATGCAAGAGATTTAGTTTCTGAACCAGGAAATGTATTGCATCCAGATGAATACGCAAAAAGATTAAATAGTCTAAAAAAATTGGGTTTAAAAATTGATATATTTAATGAAAAAAAATTAAAAAAACTTGGTATGTACTCGTTGCTTGGCGTAGGAATGGGAAGTATACGAGGTTCATATCTTGTAACAATTGAATGGAAAGGAATTAAAAACAAATCAAAACCATTAGCATTTGTTGGAAAAGGAGTTACTTTTGATACTGGTGGTTATTCTTTAAAACCAGCTAGGTTTATGGAAGATATGACTTACGATATGGCAGGATCCGCAGCTGTTGTAGGACTAATGAAGAGCTTAGCAATAAGAAAAGCAAAAGTTAATGCTGTAGGTGTTGTAGGACTTGTGGAAAATATGGTTAGCGGTGTTGCCCAAAGACCAGGTGATATCGTCAAATCTTATAGTGGAAAAACAATAGAAGTATTGAACACAGATGCAGAAGGCCGCTTAGTATTAGCAGATGCCTTAACCTATACTGAAAAAAAATTTAAACCTAAAATTATAGTTGACTTAGCTACATTGACAGGTGCGATTATAGTTTCTTTAGGGTCTGAATATGCTGGACTTTTTTCTAATGACGATGATTTATCAAATCAAATTTTAGCAGCAGGAGAAAAAGTTGACGAAAAATTGTGGAGAATGCCACTACATAAGAATTATGATAAATTAATAAATTCAAAAAACGCCGATATGCAAAACATAAACTATGTCGGTGGAGCCGGATCAACTACGGCAGCACAATTTCTTCAAAGATTTATTTTAAATAAAACTCCATGGGCACACCTAGATATAGCAGGCATGGCTTTTTCAAAATATGGAGGATCCTTAAACTCAAAAGGGGCAACTGGTTTTGGCGTGAGATTGTTAAACCAACTTATAGAAGAATACTATGAGTAAGTTAGAGCAAACTTTATCAATAATAAAACCTGATGCTGTTGAGAGAAAATTAGTTGAAGAAATTAAAAATATTTTTATTAAAAAAAATTTTAATATTAAAGAAAGTAAAAAAATACATATTTCCAAAGATGAGGCTGCAGAATTCTATAAGGTTCACCAATCAAAGCCATTTTTTAACGATTTATGCTCTTATCTTTCTTCCGGGCCTATAGTTGTTATGATTTTGGAAGGTGAAAATGTTATTAAAGCTAACAGAATTTTAATGGGGGCCACGAACCCAAAAGAAGCGGCTGATGATACTATTAGAAAATTATTTGGAATTTCAATAGATAAAAATTCAGTGCATGGCTCAGATTCACCAGATAACGCAAAAAAAGAGATAAAATTCTTCTTTAAAAATTAGTTGTTTCTAAATATTTTTATAATAGCTTCAGGGAAAGCTTTGTGCTCAAGTTTTTGAGTTTTTTTCTTTAAAATATTTTCATCATCATCAACTTCAATAAAAAATGATTTTTTAATAATCATATTTCCGCTATCCAACTTTTCATTTATGTAATGGACAGTGCACCCTGTTTTAATTTCTTTATTTTTTAATATTCTGGAGAAAGTATTTAAGCCTTTAAATTTTGGTAAAAGCGAAGGATGGATATTAATAATTTTTTTTTGATATTGATTAATTAGATTCTTTGAAATAATTTTCATATATCCAGCTAAACAAATAAAAGATATTTTGTATTTTTTTAAATACAATAAAACTTTATTTTCGTAATTTTTTTTTCTAGCATCAATATAAACATGAGGTATATTATATTTTTTTGGGTAGCTGACACCCTTAGCATTTTTTTTATTAGTTATTACCAAACTTATATTGATCGGAAAGTTGTTATCTCTAGAATGTGAAATAAGATTTTTAAGATTTGAACCTTTTCCTGAAATAAAAACACAGGTTTTTTTTTTTACCATTTTAATGAGTTAGATAAATTAAATTTTTTATTATCATTTGATATATATCCAATTTCATAAGGAATAAAATTTTTAGGAAATACTTTTTTAATTTTCATTATATTTTTTTTTTCAACAATTATACAAAAACCAACCCCACAATTAAATGTTCTCAACATTTCCTGATTTGAAATATTTTTACTTTTTAACCATTTAAAAATACTAATTATTTTTATTTTTGAAAGATCTATATTTAAGGTTAAATTTTTTGGAATTGATCGTAATAAGTTCTCAATTAAACCGCCCCCAGTGATATGGGCAGCTGCATTTATAAGATTTTTGTTTAATAATTTTAATATTTCATTTGTATAAATTTTTGTAGGCTTGAGAATTTCATTTTTTAACTTTTCGGGCATTTTATTCTTTTCAAGTATAGATCTCACTAATGAATAGCCATTAGAATGAATTCCATTAGATGGGATTGCTAAAATAATATTGCCTTTTTTAACTTTATTTTTATCTATAATTTTTTTTTTTGAAACAATTCCAACACTGAAACCAGCTAAATCAAATTTTTCTTTCGAGTAAATCCCTGGCATTTCTGCAGTTTCCCCTCCAATTAATTTACATCCAGATATTTTACATCCTTTAAATATCCCCTTTAAAATTTTTTTAATTTTATTCAATTCCAATTTTCCTACAGCAATATAGTCTAAAAAAAATAGTGGTTTTGCACCTTGAACTATTAAATCGTTAACACACATAGCAACTAAATCGATACCAATCGTATCAAACTTTTTAAATTTATTTGCCAATTCAATTTTAGTTCCAACACCGTCAGTGCAGGAGACTATTACTGGATCTTTAATCTTGAGATTGCTGATGTCAAACAATGAACCAAAGCCTCCAATTGCACCTATCCGAGAAAAGCTGTTCGCTTTTTTGACATCTTTTCTGGATATATTAGTTATATGTTTAACTAATTTATTAGCTAAAGAAATATTAACACCACTTTTTTTATAACTATTATCGCTTTTTTTCATTTATAAATTGATAATTTAATTCTTATGAAATTGTACAAACTTTTAATTATTATTTTAGTTGTTTTTTTTGAAACTGAAACTGTTTTTTCTGAAAATAGCTTATTTAATGTTAACAATATTAAGTTAGAAAAAAAAGATAATGTTTCAAATAAAGATCTCGCAAATCAAGCTATCAAAAATGGATTTAATCAGCTTATCACAAAAATCTTATTAAAAGAGGATATAGACAATTTGTCAGATCTAAATTTTTCATCAATCAAGCAATTGGTAAATTATTATCAAATAGAAAATATTTCAGACCAAAACAATATAGAACTTGTTAATTTTAGTATTACTTTTGATAAAGATAAAATACATCGACTATTTTTTAAAAGAGGCTTATCTTATTCCGAAGTATCAGATAAAGAATTATATTTTTTGCCTATACTAATCGAAAATGACGAAGTTTATATTTTCAATAATAATTTCTTTTACGAAAATTGGAACAGGTTTTACGAAAATAATTTGATAGAATTTATATTACCTTTAGAAAATATTGAGATACTAAAAAAAGTAAACGATAATAAAAATGATTTAATAAATATAGATTTGTATAATTTATTCGAGGAATTCAAAAATAAAAATATAGCTTTAATATTAATTGAAGACAATAAAAACAATTACGAGAGGGTGTATATTAAATCAAAAATACAAGGTAAAGATATATCTAAAGCATTAAAAATAAAAAAAGGAAATCTAAATAAGTACAAATTTTATGAAAAAATAATTACTGAGACAAAGAAAGAATTAATTAATCTAGTAAAGTCAAAAAACTTAATCGATATTAGAACACCCTCTTTTTTAAAAGTTAAATTAAATCTAAATAAGGACAGTAATTTAGTTGAACTAAATTTAAGAATAAAAAAAATTGACTCAATAGAAAGTATTTATGTTCAAGATTTTAACAAAGATTTTATGAACTTAAGAATTAAATACTTAGGTAGTTTAGAAAAGATAATAACATTATTGAAATTAGAAAATATAGATTTACAATTAATCAATGAACAATGGGTTTTAAAATTATAAAAATGGATCAACTTATATTTAAATTTCCATTTTCTAAAAAATATTACGAACAAGATTTTTTTATATCAAATAACAATTTTTCTGCTTACAAATTAGTAGAAAGTTGGCCAACATGGCCGGGGAAATGGTTAAATATTTTTGGAGCATCAGGGTCAGGTAAAACTCATTTAGCTAAAATACTTGAAAAAAAAATTGATAAAATAAAATTAATTGATGCAAATAACGTTAGCGACGCAATAATTCAGGATCTAGATAATCTAGACTGTCTTATAATTGATAGTTTTAAAAATAATATTGATGAAAAATTACTTTATTCAATTTTAAATCAATCTAAACAACTTGATAATTATATTTTAATTAATTCTTTACCTTCTTTAAAAAAAATAGAATTCTCATTGACGGATCTTAAGTCAAGAATCAATAGTTTTTTATATATAGGTATAGAGCTACCAACAGACGATTTGTTGAAAGTAATTATTACAAAATCATTATCCGATAAACAAATAAGTATTAACCCTAAAATATCGGAGTACATAATAAATAATGTAGAAAGATCTTATGAGAAAATGTTTAAATTTCTTAAAGATGTAGATGAAATGTCTTTATCTACTGGAAAATCAATTAATATTAATTTAATAAAAAAAGTATTAGATCAATGAATAAATTTAGGACTCATAATTGCTCAGAATTAAGTGAAAAAGAAATTGATCAATTTGTTCATCTTTCCGGATGGTTACACAGGAAAAGAGATCATGGAAATTTATTATTTATAGATTTGAGAGATCATTATGGAATGACCCAGTGTGTGATAGAAAATAAGAATAATTTTTTTCCACTTTTAGAAAAAACCAAACCAGAGTCTGTTCTCAAAATTAGTGGAAAGGTAGTTAAAAGAGATAGTGGAACTGAAAATTTAGATTTAAAAACTGGTAAAATTGAAATTTCAATAGAGTCAGTTGAATTACTATCAAACGCGAAGGAACTACCGTTACCAGTTTTTGGAGAGCAAGAATATCCTGAAGATATTAGATTAAAATATAGATTTTTAGATTTAAGAAGAGAAGAAATGCATAAAAACATAATTTTAAGATCAAAAGTAATTTCGTTTATAAGATCTGAAATGTTAAAATTAGGTTTTTTAGAGTATCAAACACCAATTTTAACTTCTTCGAGCCCGGAGGGAGCAAGAGACTTTTTAGTACCAAGTAGATTAAATCCTGGGAAATTTTATGCACTACCTCAGGCACCACAGCAATTTAAGCAATTAATTATGGTTTCTGGTTTTGATAAATATTTTCAAATCGCTCCCTGTTTCAGAGATGAAGACGCACGAGCAGATCGAAGTCCAGGTGAATTTTATCAATTAGATCTAGAAATGTCTTTTGTTGAACAAGAAGATATTTTTAAAGTTATTGAAAAGTTAATGGTAAATTTATTTAAACAATTTTCTGCAAAAAAAATTTTACAAGAAAAATTTCCTAGAATATCTTATCAAGAAGCAATGGAAAAATATGGAACTGATAAGCCAGACTTGAGAAATCCATTATTCATTCAAGATATTACTGATTTATTTAAAAGAGACGATATAAAATTCGATATATTTAAAAAATTAGTAAAAACTGGCTCAATTGTCAGAGCTATAATAACTAAAAATACAAAAGACAAGCCAAGAAGTTTTTTTGATAACATTGATAAATGGGCTAAGGAACAAGGCGCTTCAGGTTTAGCTTATTTTACAATAGAACAAGATGAGAAGATTAAAGGTAAAGGACCCGTAGGAAAGTTTTTTAGCGAAGATTCATTAAAAGAAATAATGAATAATTGCAACGCTAAGATTGGTGATAGTATTTTTCTAGCATGTGGGAAGAAAAAAGAGGTCGAAAAAATTCTTTCGTTAGCCCTAGAAAAGATTGCGCAAGATTTAGATATAATTGATAAAGAGAAATTTGCTTTTTGTTGGATCGTTGATTATCCCATGTTCGAAATCGATGAAAATTCAAAAAAAATTATTTTTAGTCATAACCCATTTTCTATGCCTCAAGGAAAAATTAAAGAGTTAAATTTTAAAAAGCCGCTGGATATCAAAGCTTATCAATATGATATTGTCTGTAACGGAGTTGAGTTATCATCAGGCGCAATAAGGAATCATATACCAGAACTCATGTATAAATTATTTTCACTAACTGGATATTCTGAAAAACAAGTTAACGAAAAATTTAGTGGAATGATAAACGCACTTAGTTATGGAGCTCCACCTCACGGAGGTATCGCACCTGGAATTGACAGGATTGTAATGTTGCTTGCAGATAAAAAGAACATCAGAGAAGTCACACTTTTTCCAATGAACCAAAATGCTCAAGACTTAATGATGAAAGCACCATCAGAAGTAAGCGAAAATCAATTAAAAGAACTTGGTATTAAAAAAGATATTAAAAAGAATTAATTTTTAGTTTTAAGATTGATCCTTACATCAGTTAAATCTACTAATTTTTCCTCGTAATTACTTCTTACAAAACCTTTAGAGGTTATATTTTTAACTATTTTAAGAAATTTATCATCTTCATCGTTTGAGTCTAAGTTTTTTGTACTAGCAATAGACGGAGTATGTGCTAATTCCTCTTTTCCCAAATAAGAAATTGCAAGTTCCCTAAAAACGTAATCAAGAATTGAAGAGGCGCTTAATATTCTGTCATTTCCAATCACATTTCCAGATGGTTCAAATTTAGTATCAATGAATGCATCGACGTACTCCTCTAACGGAACTCCGTATTGCAGTCCCAAAGAAATTGCTATCGCAAAATTATTCATCATCGCTTTTACAAGTTCGCCTTCTTTGTTTGTATCAATGAATATTTCACCAATTTTTCCATCATCGTATTCACCAGTATGCAAGTACACCTTGTGATCGCCAATTTGTGATTTTTGAATGTATCCTTTTCTTCTATCAGGCATTTTAAATCTAGCATTATTTTTGACTTTCAGATTGACCGAACTACCTCTTTTATCATTCTTCTGGTTTTTAATTTGATTAGTAATTTGATCAGGTAAAACTTTGTCTATTTTAGCATTGTTGGATTGTTCATCCATTTTTGCGCCAATTTTTTTTGTTTTACGATTATTAAGTTTTACATCTATAACTTCAACGGTCCCGTCTGTTCTTTTGTCAATTTTAGATAACTCAGTGTCGTCTAAATTTTCCAAAGTATGAACTGTTTTAAAGGTACAAGTGTAGTAAGTTTCAACTATGAATTTTTTCATAAAATTAATGGAATCTCTTTATTTA
>CESW01003658.1_pt1 | contig 14322 bp, 7 predicted proteins | sample 531171 | NCBI WGS metagenome assembly CESW01 (sample SAMEA2621859, study PRJEB7988) | marine metagenome | biome: marine biome (ENVO:00000447); feature: surface water layer (ENVO:00002042); material: "saline water (ENVO:00002010), including plankton (ENVO:xxxxxxxx)" | depth 5 m
ACTATGTCTTTGGCCCATCAATATTTAGAACCTTTAATGCCTTCGGCCAGCTTCAATAGAATCAATATTTTCTTTAAAAGAGCAAACGAAACATTAAAAGAGAGTAGTCCAAAGTTAATCAATCGTTGGCGTAATAGGGTGCGAGTCTTGCCAGAGCTTTTGAGATTTAAAAAACCAAAATTAAACAAAGATGTTGAACAAGCTATTTATAAAGCTGCATTTGAAGGGCTGCAAATAAAGGCTTTGTATCGTAAGAGAGGAGAATCTCAATCGAGCTTGAGATTGATTCATCCCATGGGTTTGGTTATGAAAGGCAGTATTAATTACTTAATTTGTATGATGGATGAAGATCCTGATCAACCTCGTTATCTGCCGCTGCATAGATTCGAAAGGGTAGAAATTTTAGACTTGCCTGTGCACGAACCTAAAAACTTTAATTTAGACGAATTCACGCATACCAATAATTTGAGTTACGAATATTCAAAAAACCTTTATACCTTCAAAGCGCTTTTTGATTACACAGCGGCTGCACATTTGATTGAAACTCCTTTAAATAGTTCTCAGAAAACGAAACGGTTAGAAGATGGACGATTGCTAGTTTCTGCGCGCATGACTGACACTCTGCAATTTGAGCAATGGCTCATGAGTTTTGGGTCGGATGTTGAAGTTCTTGCTCCTGGCAAGTTAAGAAATAAATTTAAAATACTGGCAAAAGAGTTAATAAAAAAATATGATGATTAGAGGATGACCATAGATAATTTTTTAATTCTTTTTGTTGTTTTTTTATTAGCAGTAATAATTGTATTTCTTTTTTTAATTTTTTTTGATTTTAAAAATTCTAATAAAAATTCCATCGACAAAGATCATAACTTTAATAATAAAATAGATTTACTTTCGAGCGAAATGTCTGAGATAGAAAGTAAACTAATCTCAGTAACTACCCCAATTAACGAGCTAAATAGATTTCTAGGTGGTAGCGTCTCCGCTGGTCGTTTGGGCGAGTGGAATCTTGAGTCCATAGTAAAAGATATAATGCCTTCTTCAAGTTATGAATTTCAAAAAATAATAAATCCAGAAACAACTGAACAGGTAGATTGTGCAATCTTTAGTGCCGATGGTCTAATTATTCCAATAGACTCAAAACTTTATTCGGGACAGTTTAAAAACTATCAAGCTACTTCTAAAAAATCTGAGCAAGAAAAAATATTAAAAGGCTTAAGAACTTCGATTTTAAAAGATGCGGATGAAATATCTCAAAAATATATCAGACAAAATACTACAACTAATTACGCAATTCTCTATATAGCTTCTGAAAAAATGAATGATTTAGTCGACTCAATCGAAGATCTTCGTCAAGAATGTCTTTCTGAAAAAAAGGTTCTTATTCAAGGTCCTAATACCATGGCTGCTTTTTTAGACACAATTAAAATAGGCCACCATTATTTAAATTTGAATGAGACAGCTGAAAAAGTTGCCGAAATTGTTAGAAAAGTTAATAAGCAATTTAAAGCTTTTGATGAAAGCACAATTAATGTCAAGAAGAAGTTGGAGGCGTCAGTAAAAGAAGTCGATGAATTGCAAACCCGTATAAATGTTCTAGGAAGAGAATTAGATCGAGGAGCAGAAGAAATAAAAGCCAATAAATAATAAAATTATCAACCTATTTCTCCTGGATTATATACCCGAGAGATGAGAAAATTGATTCATTGAAAGAAAAAAAGAAATTTATAGACTTATTTGCTGGTTGTGGAGGTTTATCTTTAGGATTAGAAGAAGCTGGGTTTCAGCCAGTATACGTAAACGAATTAAACAGAGATGCGTTAGAAACTTACTTATTAAATAGAGATGAAATATATCCTTATTTAAGAGATAACAAATTTCATTCTCGAGATATAAAAAAATGTATTAATGAAGAGTTTTTTAAAAATTTAAAATTTAACTTAGTTGCAAAGTTTGGGTCGGAAAAAATTGATCTAGTTTGTGGCGGGCCTCCTTGCCAAGGCTTCTCCAGACTAGGAATAAGAAGATCTTATTCTGTAGACAAAGAACAGCTTCCTTCAAATCTTTTATATCAAGATATGTCTTTTTTTATTCATAAAATGCAACCAAAAATTTTTTTATTTGAAAATGTAGAAGGCCTATTGACTGCAAAATGGAACCAGTCTGGTTTGAAGGGAGAAATTTTTAAAGATGTTTTAAAAACTTTTGAAAACCTAAAGGGTTATGAAGTTAAATATAAATTGATTTACTCCAAAGACTATGGAGTTCCTCAAAATAGGCCAAGAGTATTCATTATTGGATTCAAGTCAGAAATTATAAAAAACAAAATTGAAGAAACTGATGCTGTTAAAGCTGGCTTTTTTCCTCAAGAAACAAGAGATTATCCTCACTTAAAAAACGTACTTTCTGACTTAATAGACAATAATTTTAGTTATGGACAAAAAACAGAATTTTATCCTAATAATGCCAAAACAGAATGGCAAAAAAAAATAAGAACAAAAAAAAATGGTTCTATCTTTTTAAAGAACGATGCTCTTTCAGAGCATGAATATAGTAATCATAGCCTTAAGACTCGGGCTAAATTTAATTCATTAATTTTGAATAAAGGAGATATTTCAGAAAATTTTAAAACAAAAAAATTTGCTCAAAGAGTATTGCCAAAAAAGTGGGGCAGCAAAGGGCCTAATATAACTATTACGTCTATGCCAGATGATTTTATTCATTATGAGCAAGCTAGAGCTCCCTCTGTCAGAGAATGTGCAAGAATTCAAACTTTTCCAGATTGGTATGAATTCTCTGGGAAACGAACTACTGGAGGAATAAGAAGAGCCGGAAATCCAAAAAAAAATAACTTTGAAAGAGAGGTTCCGAAATTCACTCAAATTGGTAATGCCGTTCCAGTAAAACTAGCTTTTGAGATTGGTAAGCACTTCCTAAAAGTTTTAGAGATCTAAAAAGTATCCTTGGGCATCTGTTTCTGAACCAATTAAAGAATTTCTATCCAAAAGAATATTTTTGGGAAAAGTGCAACAAGCTAAATCAGGAACCATTAAACAAGCATGGCATGCTGCGAGGTTCATTCCGCCAAGTCCTTGTCCATCTGATTCAGAACATATAGGATCATTCGAGCAAAATCTCGAGTTTTCAATAGCATTTTTCAATATTCCCTCAAACAATTCTGGCTTGATCGTTCTTACTAAGCCTCCAAGAGAGCCTGAAGAATCGGCAGAAGCTGTATAAATTAAAACACCTGCCATTTCTTTTTCTTTACTAAAATAAATCCTTTCCAATAATTCCGTAATACCGTATCCACATTCCATTGCTAGCTGCGTCATGAGCGCATGAGAAAAGGAGTGAATTAATACAAATCCTGCATCTAAAGATTCTGAGTCTTTAAGTTTTTCATACAAAAAAGAGTTCTTAGCATTATTTTTCAGGTTTTTTGTTATTTCGGAAATTTTTGAATTATTATTTAGCCAATTTTTAATTTTTTCATAACCAAAGTTAATGAAGATACCTTCTCCAGTAACTTCGCTGCAAGGTAAAAAATCGACATTTTCTCTGGCGGGATTGAATTTTTCTTCTGGAGAAATTTTTCTAATGCTTTCTGCTTGACGTTCAAAGCCTATTAGAGCTGTAGCAGTTTTAACTTTTTTTATCTGGTGGAGACTTAAAAAGTACTTTTCTAAATCTAAATTTTTATATGAATCTAAAGCTATTGAATCAGACTTAAAATCTTCGTCATCTACACTGTTTTGTATCAAAGTTTGATATTCTTTGAATAAAAAATCTCGGTCTAATTCTTCTTGCTCTATAACCTCTTGGTCATCTTCTGTAAGTCTATTTATTTCCTCAATTATTAAATTTTTTGCCTCATCAATTTCTAAATCATATGACCCATGAAGATTCCCCATATCGAGGACTATTTCTATATCGCTAATTTCTCTTTCTCCATCAATAATCTTTTGAACGATATTGATAGTCGATTCATCATCAAGTATTTCATGTCTTACGCTGTAAGGATCAGGAACATAAATAGCACTTTTATGAATTGGCAGGTAAATTTTTGATGCTCCTCTTGGCTGAACATCTAATAGTTCTTCGCATTGTTCATTTGGTGCAGTAGGACCCAGCCAAGGTTTTTCTCCTTTGCAGGAAAATATTTTATTTCCATTTTGATCAATAATTTTTTCTCTTTCTTCAAGCTGGCTTATGCCAGTGAGTGCTTTTGATTTTCCACAAACTTTACAAGTAATTCTAAGGCTAGAAAAACCTCCTCCCTGCCCATTATCATCAAGATATAAAGAAGGGTTGCTTGGTCCATGATTTTCATCATTTAACATTGCACAATTTTCATCGCAATTCGTTGCCATTAATTCTGGCCAAGGAATGTCTTGAATGTGTCCTTTTTGACAATAGGCAATAAAACGAACTGGTTCCGTTTTTGAGCCATGACGATTTGTACTACTTGTACTACAAGGATTGCCTTTCTTCCAGTTCGGAAGATGGTTGTTATTACACCTTCTATTTCCCGCAGGACTATGTTTCATTAATGCATTACAATTCATACAAACTGACCATTTAGGGAAAGTCGTAACTTCAATTTTTCCAGAAATATCATGCAGCGCTTCCTGCATTTGATCGTAAGCTACTGGGGGTTCAATGAGTTTATTTATTCTTACCGCATTCACCCCTTCGTAATTTTTTAAAACCTTATTTAAATATTCAACAAACCTAAAATTATTTACTTTTAATTTTTGAATAGTTCTTGGGTTTAACTGCCATTCATCTACTGTTAGAGTCATTCCTGGAAATTCAACGTAGTCGTAAGTTGCTCCCACTCCAAAAGTTGTAACAACCTGAGATCTTCTTAAATCGCTTTTAAATGCCATCGTTTTTATTAACCTCAACATCTAAATCAGAATTTCTCATACTTGTGGGTGCGGAGAATACTGCTCCGTCTCCTATTATCGACGATGGATCAAACAAACGAGTATCTGCTTGTCTTCCGCCCATTTTGCCCCATTCTTCAATTTGTCCAAATCTTTTCCATCTTTCCTGAATTTCTTCTAACTCTTTCTTAACAGAATCATATTCCTCTGGATCCGACTTTAAAACAGAATCCAAAATCCATTCTTCTGACTTCAAAAATCGATCTTCATCTTCGTTTTGGTTAAAAGTTGGTGCATTTATATTTTTTCCAAAACTCAAAACAAGAGAAGCAAAAACAGCGGCAAGCCCTTTTTTTCTAGCACCAGATGAGAAAGGTGTGACACTTACGGTTTCAACATATTTATATATTGATTGATGATAGTTTTTAAACATTTCATAAACCGATCTATCTTTTGATTTTCCATGATTGTATATTGCTAAAACTAGACCCGGATGTCTTCTACCAACTCTCGAAGAGGCCTGAATATATTCAGCCGTTGTTTTTGGTTGTCCATGCATCAACATTAACCCAAGTCTTGGGATATCTACACCGACAGAAATCATATTAGTTGCCATCAAAATATCAATTCCCTTGGTCGGATCAGTTGGACTTCTAAAAGTTTGGGTCCATGGAACATTAAGAAGATCCAAAATTGACTCAATCTCATCCTGACTTCTTCTGCCAGTTAATTCTCTTATTTTCTTGATTTTTCTAGAAAATCTTACTAATTTTCCGTCTGTTATAGATCCAAATTTTCCTTTATTTATTGTCTTAGCATTCCGTCTAAGGGCAGACTCCATAGCTTGAACTTGATTGCTCATATATGCTAACTCTCTTTTGCTATTAAAATACCAAACTAGAGTTCCATATGGATCAAAAGACATTTCTTTCTTCGTCGGTGAAGGATACAAAGTTGCTGACACAGGTAATTCTTTAGTAAAAGGTTCAGAAAGAACGATTTCAAACTGCTTGAGTTCCTCTGTTTCAATCTCCTGATCTATTTCCTTAATATCTTCAATTGTAAATTCTAAGACTTCTTTTCCATCGTAAAATGTGAAACTACTTCCAGGTTTTAAAGAAGACCCCGGAGATACAAATATGCTCGTATCACCTCGATTTACTTCATTTGTTGTAATTGGCAAAAAGTCTTGGGGCGATTGTAATAGAGGTGTTGCTGCAGTTACAGACGATTCAATCATTGAGCCTTTAGCTGAACCAAAAAAACCCATATACATTCGACCTGGCTCTTCATCAATTTCTCGTTCTTTAGCAAAGAAAGAATCTTCCCAATCTATTACCTGAGGAGGAAATATATTGGAAGATCTACCTCGATATAGAGATTTCGATTGAGCATCCGAGAAAGTTAAAGTTGCTGAAGCACCAATAATCTTTGGTGTTTTTTTATCAAAGGACATCAATTTTATTAATACATTTTCAAAAAGACCGACCATTGTGCCCAAGGGACCAGATATTAAATGTAATTCATCTTGGATAACCAGTTCAGGCGGGTCAAAGTCGTTATTTTTAATTAAATTTATCGCTTCTTCTTTCCAACTTAATTTGGCAAAGTTATCCACTGTACCTAAAAGTAAAGAAGGCTTTTCTTCAAAAATCGCTTCTTCCCAGAGATAAACAGGTAGCTTTTGATGAAAGAAACAATTTGCATCTGAACACCTAATTATCGCTTTTCCAGTTGTTCCGGGTTTGGGAATGTACCCATAGTCTAATGGATTTGAAATTTTTGATTTACACCATGGGCACTGATGTAAAATAAATTTATAGTTTCCATTTCTATCTTTCCCAGTAGGATCTCTTCCTCTAATAATATCTAATGCTCTTTTATGAGTATTTGGACTCCCCGCAGCACCAACCCACAAACCAAGAGAAATTTCATCTTCACCAAGCTCTAAATCCAAAATTCCTTCTTTCCTAATAAATTCTAATGCGCAAATTAAAGCTGCCGATCTTCTAAATTGATCTGATGTCAAAAGCCTTAAGGTATATCGCATAATGGCAGAAACTCCAGCATTTTTAGGTTTTTCAAATCTTCTCCACAATACTGAAAAGGCAATTAAACCCAGGTAAGCTTCTGTCTTGCCTCCTCCCGTAGGAAACCAAATTAAATCAACTTCTTCTCTGAAAGACTTATATTTATCTGGTTCGACTATCTCTGGAAGAATACTCAATATAAATGCAATTTGAAAAGGCCTCCAACTACCTTTCAAATTCTTGTGACTCAACGATTCTAAAGACTCTTTTAAATCTTCAGGATCATCCTCACTTGATTTCACTTTTAATCCTTCATCTTTTTCTTTTCTCTCTAATTTATTAAGTCTATTCATCTGCAATAGCATCGCAAAATTCATTGCCCTAAAACATTTTTCAATATTTTCATCTTCATTCAAAAATCCAAGGCCTCTTTTCATTCTCTCTAAACATTTTTTTGCACCTTCGATATTTTTACTGGCAACGTTTTCAAATTTTTCCTCAAGAGTTTCTTTTTTTTCTTCTTGAACTTTAATCCATTTTTCATAATCGTTTACAAGGTCATCGAGAGGCAAATATCTTTCAGAGGAGTATTTATCTTCAATATCTGAGAATCGATCCATGCTTAATCCCTCGATATCTTCAGGAGTAATACTTTTGGTTTCATAAGTTGGAATAAATGAAGAATAAATCATCTTACATTCTTTTGTTTCATGATCTTCCACCCAATCAGAAGCGCATCCTTTTCCAATCGAATAGGAATTTTTATTTCTAAACAATAAGTCAAGTGCTTCTGCATTTTCTCCATATCCTGATTGAAGAGGATTTTTAATGGGAAGAAAATGAGAGTTTATATTTTCTATTTTTAGGCCAGCTTGATAGTAGATTTTAGTTTCGTCTTTGCTATTGTTATAAATCGACACTGCTGCAATTATCTGATTACCTGATTTAAACACTTTAAGTGATAGAAATAAGTCCTCATTCAATTTTTCTTTTTTTGAGCCATTTTGCATAATGAAAGTCTTTTGGTCGAAGGTTCTTGTTCTCTTCCACACACCTTCTTCTTTGGAGTAAGTAGAAAATCCATAAGAAACTCTTATTTCATCTTCCGGATTTAATAAAAAATTTAGACCAAAGGCGGAAGGTCTTCTTTGGGAAGAGAGATCAATAATGTTTGCTGACTCTGTATTTTCTTCGTCTTCATCTGCTCCAGCTTCAGAAAAATCATGGTCAATCCTTGAATTATCATTTTCTGAGTCTTCTTCGCTTTCGATTTGAATTTCAGCAAGATCTGCATCCTCATTTTCAAGGAAAGTTTCTTGCGGATACAAAACACCACAGATGTATTGATATTTAGGATCAATATTTAAACTATCTGTACTATCTTGCTCCCAATCATCGCCATATAACTCTCTTTTAAAATTTGTGATTAAGGATTCTCTAGCTTTTAGAAAATCTTTTGTAGAAGGCTCAGGAAGATTACTCACCTTTATATTAAAATTAAGTAGGCTTTTGCTATTGCTCTAGATAAACCAGTATAGAAAAGAGATTTCAAATTTTCATCTTTGTTCAGAAACTTATTTTTATTCATGATTAAGACAATTACTTCATTTTCAAGGCCTTTAAAAGAATGAATGCTCGTAGCTTTAATAGGAATAGCGTTTTTCAAATTTTCGCCTCTGAGAGTTTCTTTAGTATATTGTTCTGTTGCCATTGATAGTAAATAATACTTACAGTTACTTTCATCAAATAATTTTTTATTATCGACAATTTCATGTATTAGATTTTTTTCGCTGCAATCTGATAAAACTATAGGGTTTTCCTCCTTCCTGAATATATCAATAAGCGATGATTCTAAAGAAGTGTTTATTTCTTTTTTAACTAATTCTCCTTCAAAAGTTCTTTTTACCGTAGGAGCTTCTAATTCTAAGTATTTATAAAGTTCTTCGACTATGACAGGAGGATTCCTGAAATTAATTTTTAATGTTTCTGATCTGTCTGCTGAATGCCTTATTAACTCTAAAGTTTCACCATCCATTCTTTTAAAAACTTCTGCTTGCAAATCAGGGTCTAAAAATATTGCCCAAGAAGAATCATCCCAGCCTCCTTCAAGATAAGTTTCCATACCTTCGTAAAAAGCAGAACTCAAAATATCTTGAGCTTCATCAATTATTAAAAAATCTGTCTTAAATGAATTAGGTTCAATTTGAGCCGCATCTTTAAACTTTTCGTGTAAATTGTCTGAGGTTCCCTCAATTTCCTCTCCTAAGTTTTCTCTAACGAGATCCTTCATGAATTTCACAGCAGTGAGAACTTTGATATTTCCTTTATTTCCACACCATTTCAATATTTCTTTAGTAAATAATGAATTGTATGATATCCAAGTTATTTCTTTTTTCTCTTCAAGTAACTTCATAGCAAAATATTTTGCACAAATTGTCTTTCCCGTTCCCGCACTTCCTTTTATTAAGTATTTTTTTTCTTGACCTGAAAGAAAATGCTCTGCAAGGTCTTCTTGAGATCCTTCTAGGTTAATCAACTCATCTTCATCAAAACTAGATAATAAGTTCTTTGGTACAGATCTTAAATTCTCTTGAAAAGCTCTCCTTATTAAATTAATTTCCTTTTCGGTAAAGTTCTCTCTCTCACCTTTTAATTTTTCTTTTGAATGCTTTATCAAAAAATTTAAGTATTCTTCTACGCTAGCATTATGGATTCCAAACATTGTTCCTGAATTCCACTGAATTCCTGTTTCGATTTCTCTTGTATCAATAAAAGGTAAAGCGGCTCCATATCCAAAAACTCGTTTTTTTGTATTTAAGTCGGTATTTGGAATTTTGTTTTTTAAATAATTTTCTATCGAATGTAAATTTCCTTCCGCTTGCTCAAGAGCAGATTCATTTTGAGCGAAATCAGAGCTTCTACCCTTTTTTTTGTAATAGTAATAATGCATGCCGCCATTAGCTTCGTATGAATCGCCTCCTTTAGCTTCTATAACAAATAAGCCTTTTTCGCTTAAAAAGATAAAATCTACCTGACCATCCCGCTTTGTTTCATGTTTATCAATATGAAAGTTCCAGTAAACATGCCAGTTTTTTTTAACATTTTTTTCTTTTTGAATTTTTTTAAAGAATTCAATTTCTGCTCTGGGCGTATTGTTTCCTTGACTATCTACATCTGGAATTGAATCAGGAATTAACATTTTAAATATTGATCTTACTTAATTTGTACATGTGCGATCGTTCTGCGTTTATATCTTTGATCGCTTCAATTTCATAAATATTAAAACTTAGATCTTGCTCATTAACTGTTATTGAAAAGGTTTCTTCGGATCCACTTAAATCAATTTTTCTGATCTTTGAAATAAGTCTCTGCCTGCAAAGCTTTCTTAAAGAATATACTCTTTGGCACATTTTATAACATTTTTCAAAAATATCTTTGTCATTTAATCCAACCAATTTAAATATTTTAAATAAGTCATCTTGTGACCTTGGCATAATTGTTTCTGGATCGTTTAGCCAACTTTTCACGGTTGCTATGTGTTTGCTTACGCCATTTTCTTGGAGTTTTTCTGTTAATTCTTTATAAGAATAATTTTGATCGTTAGCATATTTTTTTAATTCGTCTTGCCACCTTTGTGCACTTTCCTCCACTTGTGGGTAAGAGTTTTTTTCTTCAGAATCCATCAAGAGATGAAGTATTTCGTTTCCTGATATGGATTCAGCAATGACAATTTTATCTCCTGATTTCAGTAAATTGCTTGCCTTGTAATCAACTTGACTGCCATTTCTGGGTATACATAAATTCTGATGAGCTTTAGGGGTCAAAAAAACTTTTCCTTCATCGAAAATAAACATCCTTGCTTCCATCTCTGAGTCTTTATTTCCTGAAAATCTTTCTCTTGCGCTGTTGTGATAATGATCAACAAGCTCTTCTGTTAAAGTGGATGTTACGTCTGAATAATCGTAATCTATGGAACTTGAAGTTCCATCGTTTTGAAAATAACTTTCAAAATATTGATTTATTTTTTTTATAGACAAATCAAGACTTTTCTTTTCTGTGTCATTAACCAAAAAACAAATTTCATCTGCATATCTTGTTGATTTTAACTTCAGACTTATTGCATTGCTTTGAGCAATGGCACTAAAAATTTTCCCTTTGATAATATCTTTTTCAATGTTAGTAAATGTTTCAGCTCTGGCATTTAATTCATCCTCAAATAAAATTTTATTTAATCTCTTTTTTTGTCTTAAATGACATAAAATTAAATTTTGTTTTGAAGAATTCTCAATGCAGAACTTTTTTATCTCTGAATATTTTGAATAATCAACAGCTTGGGTTTCTAAATCTTTAAGTGATTCAAAAACACTTTGAATCTTGCTATCTCCGTAAGAAATAACATCGAGCTCTTTCAGCATAATTTTATAGTCTTTTTTAAAGGATTCCTCCTCCTCTTGGTTGAGAGGTATAACTCTATTTTGTAAGTTCAAAATAATTTTATAAAAATAGATTCTTAAATATGAATATCTTTCTTCCTTAAAATATCCTTTCATTTCTTCTTTGAAATAATAAAATTTTTCTAATAAATCATTTTCAAATATTTGGGTTGAGGACTTAAACTTACCAGATCTCGAAAAAAATCTACTTACCGGATCTAAACCAGAAATATCAACATTGTTAACGTAATCATTAGTTTGTAGAGGTATTTGATCAAAACCAACAGCGTTAGCTTTTTTATTATTGAAATTATTAACAAATGAGGATAGAAGAATTACATCCGTTTCTTGCTGGTACAAATTATTTAAAAGATATTCATTTTCTAAATAGTGATCTTCACATATAACTATCAATTCAGGTTTTTTTTGAGCATGCTCTTGAACATTTTGATGCCAATAGTTATCCAAAGATTCTATAAGTCTATCTGGGTCGCTGTATAAATATATATAAGGATCTGGAAAAATTTGATTTGAATCATAAGCAAGATCTTCGTAATTACCATCTTTTTTAAAGATTCTTGCGCCTAACCACTGATAAATTGGCTTATTAAAAAGAGAAATATTTAAATATTCTCTAATTTTATTTTTTTGGCCTAAAATAAAAATACTGCCTTTACTTTGAATAGAGTTTATTTTTTTTGGAAAATTGTATTTTGTCCAGGGATTAGAGATCTCATTTTTATATTCATTATTAAAAAATAACTTAATAGTTTTACTTGCTGATGTCTTCTTTTCAGTAGGTTGAGCAAGTTCTACTAAATCTTCTTCAATATACTGAATGTTATATTCATCTTTATCTGTAAAGATTGCGTGCATGTTATTGTTAATCATATTTGAATTGGGAGGAAATCCCCTTAAGGCAAAAAATTCTTCATTGACTTTTCCTGCATATTTAGCCACTATTTTTTTTTCTTTAGCAGTGTCAAAAAATATATAATTTTTTCCTTTTTCCAAACAAAATTCTTCATTAATTCCTTTTTCAGAATTTTGTCTTTGAATTATTGCTTTACTTAGAGCAATAAAAATTGGAATCGGCCCAATATCTCTGAGAACAATCAATCGTTTAAAAAAATCTTCTTTTTTTGACAAAGAAACCTTTACGATGTCTTCAACATTAGCCAGAGATAATGGGCTATTTTCGTCACTTATGAAAGGAATTGAAAAATTCTGATTCTTAATGTTAAAGTTTTGAATTAACCCGTCATGATCATTAATTTTTCTTAATTTTGTATATGATTGATCGATAGCATAGATGTCATCTACTAAACCAAAAATGCCATAATCGTCAGGAATAATATCCCTTTTTTCTAGTAAGTAATTAATTGGGGCTTTCCCCAGTGCAGCATCTTCATCGTTGCTAAAAGCTAAATCTAGAAGAAACTCCAATTGTTTTTCAAGCTTCTCAAATTGAGCGCTGTCTTTATATTCGCTTATTATTTCTTTTTGTTTTTGATCGTCTAGGTATAAAGCATCTTCATTAAAGAAAGATTGCTCTTCGAAATATTCAATTTTCTTTTTTATTTTCTCCTTTTCTTCATCAGTTAAACAAGATTCAATGGTTGGAATTATTAAAGAACTTTTTTTGAAATAGGGATAAAAAATTAAAATTAACGTATTTGAAAGAGCGATTAAATCTTCATTTGGATTTTCAGACTCATTAATTTTTTCAAGAAAATATTCTGTAAAAAGCTCCAGAATTTTTAAATATTTCTCGTTTTGTCTAGCCCTATGAAAAAACCATACAATATAAATACTAAAATAATTATGGACTTTGCCTGTTTTGATTAAATCTGTAAGCCTTTTAGAGTGATAAATCAAATCCCGATGGGTTGGGTCAGTATCACTATGTTTATTTATGAGCGTTTCAATTTCTTCTTCAAGAAAATTTGCTCGCTCTTGACTTAAATACCAACTCATACTTTCTAACTTACTTAATCAAAAATATTATTTTTAAGATCTTTTATTTTTCTTCGTAATAACTTTAAAAAGCTTTAGACCTAAAAGTAATAAAATCTTCTTTGATTGTGAAATGGTATAGGAATTCATTGTCATTTTTTAATGGCATACCTATATTTTTGACCGTAACCAATCTGAACCATCTTTATAATAATCAAAATTTGGCCAATTGGTAAGATGTGGAGTAGCTATTATTTTAGTCCTACCTAAATCTTGAAGTAAGCTTTTAAGGTATAAATTTCCAGCAAAGTAGGTGCATTTTTGTATCCTGCCACGCCAGGGGTAAGGCATATCAAAGGTTTCGATCTTAGTTGGGTTGATTAATTTTTTAAAATAATCTCTAGCATCAGCCCCATTACAAATTATGACTTTTGGTTTGACGACAGAGAGCATGTACTCATGAATCGGCCAAAATTTTTGAATGTCAGCTTCCATTTGACTTTTCCCACCAGGATATTTAGAAGTTCCTGGTGATCTTTGAAAACATAAATTGGTTGAGAAGACTTTTCTCAAATCCATCTCCAAGCATTCAAAAAAAGCTTGGATATTTTGTTGATGATGGTGAACTCCTGGCAATCTCTCCTTACCCCAAATACCATCAAAGTACTCGTTTTCTTCGGGATATTCTTTTTTTTTAATCAATTTTTTAACGATTTGATCTTCTTTTGGATTTTTGTCATCAATATGCCCACCGGGATTAATGCCCAAAAAATAGTAATCGCCTTGAGATAAGGTTTCGTAACCTGAGTAAATGATATTTCCAGATTTACGCTGCAAACCTGTTTTGCTTAATAATTCATAAACTTGATCAATATGTTGAAACATAATTTATGAAATAATTCTGCTTTACTTTGAATCGCGGAAACTAAAACCCTTTTGACGAACCGGATAATTGTATTTCATCGTCTTAAAAATTTGCGTCTTTCTAAATCTACCATATCTTAAGATTAT
>CESW01132344.1_pt1 | contig 14304 bp, 11 predicted proteins | sample 531171 | NCBI WGS metagenome assembly CESW01 (sample SAMEA2621859, study PRJEB7988) | marine metagenome | biome: marine biome (ENVO:00000447); feature: surface water layer (ENVO:00002042); material: "saline water (ENVO:00002010), including plankton (ENVO:xxxxxxxx)" | depth 5 m
ATCTTTTACAAGTCAAATTTTTTAATGAAAATTTTTCATTCTTTTTAATCATATTTTTTGCTACCAAAAATTTTCTAACAACTTTAAAATTTTTTTTTTCACATTTCTGTATTTCTTTTAGGTCTTTTCCAAGAATTTTATCAGCATTCTTTATCCTCTTTATCATTTCTTTAAGTTCATGAAAATTTATTGAGGCTTTATGATCCGGCCCAATTAAATTTTTATTTATAGTAAAATGTTTCTCTATAACTTGCGCACCAGCATACACTGCAGCTATTGGTGCTTCAATACCGATAGTATGATCTGAAAATCCGATATTAAGTAAAAAATCTTTTTTCATTTTATTTATTACTCGTAAATTTAAATATTTAGATTTTGTTGGATACTCCGTCACACAATGCATGATAACTACCCTATCTTGAATTTTCTTTAATTGGTTATGATTAATTATTGTTACTTTGTTTTTAATACATCTATATATACGTTTTTTAGCTATTAGATTTATTGCATTTACTATTTCAGAATTATTGCTCATTCCTGTAGATAAAATAATTTTATAGTCATTTAATTTAATTTTTTTGAGTAAAAAGGAGTTTGTTATTTCTCCAGATGGGATTTTCAAATAATTTTCATATCTTATAGAATCTAATAATTTAAGGCTTTTTTCATCGAAAATGGATATCATAAAATTAATGTTCAATTTTTTTGAATATGAAATTATATCTTTGAGAAACTTTACATTAATTTCTAGTTTCTTGATTAATTCGTATTGTGAATTTACATTTGAATTTTTTTGATAAGGTGCAAGAGTTGAATATTCAGTCACCATACTTTCAGTATCAAACAATTGAAATTTTACAGCATCAGCACCCGCCTTTTTAGCACAATGAACCAGAGATTTTGCAATTTTAATAGACCCATTATGATTTACTCCAGCTTCAGCAATTATGTAAGTTTTGTTATTTGAATTTGATGTCATAAAATTTATTAACTAGATCAATCTTTTTAAAATTTAAGATCTGTAATATTTTTTTTGAGATTAGTTTAGAAGTATCTTTAAATTTTTTTTTTATTTTTATTTTTTTATTTATATATTTCTCTATTTTCTTTGATATTTCCTCAGCTTCGAATGATACATTAACAATATTTTTTTCATAATTTCTACCCTTCTGTCTATTGCCAATATTTAAAGCATAAACATTAGCGCTTGGTGTTTCAAGTATACCACTTGAGGAATTCCCAATAACTAAATTAACATTTTTGAGGAGATTGATAAAATTTTCTTTCCCAAGCGATTTAATTATTTTAGTATTACTATTATTTTTTATAAAAGTATTTATTGAATTTATGAATATTTTTGATCCAGGATCTGAGTTGCATGATGTAAATATATAAAAGTATTTATTTTTATATTTTACTGCCTCTAAAACTGAAGATATTTGCTTTTTATAACTTAAATTACTCATTGTTTCAGGATGAAGCGTAACCAATACAATTTTTTTATTTAAAGGTATTTTATATTTTTTAAAAAAATTTATTTTTGGTATTATTTTTGTTTTTCTAAAATTTTCCTCACCAAGAGATCCAAAATTAAAAATTTTTTTTGGGTTTTCCCCTAATTGCATCAGTCTTTTTTTGTAAATATTATTTGTAACAAAATGGAAATTAGAAAACTTAGATATAGAATGTCTTAGATTATCATCAAACACTCCCTCAGTTAACTCTCCTCCATGTAAGTGAAAAATTGGAATTTTGTTTAAAAAACAACAAAAGCTGAAAATAAAAGCTTCATATCTATCACCAAGCACTACTGCCGAAGATGGATTATTTCTTAGTATTTTTAGAGAGTACTCCTGCAAAATTTTTGAGCAATAAAGCGATAGTGGCTCAGAATTAGAATACGACTTTAAATCTGATTTTATTTGAATTTTATTACCATCTCTTAAGATTTCTTTATATGAATTACCATATTTTTTGGAAAAATGATCTGAACCAGCAAAGATCAATATTTTTAATTTATTGTCTAATTTTTTTATTAATGTAGACATAATTCCATAATCTGCTCTGGAACCAGTAAAAATGATTAATTTTTTTTTTATCATTAAAACTTGTTATTTTTTTAAAATCAAATGTTTGTTTTCTAAAAATAAATATTTAAGTCCTGAATTTTTAAAAGTTTTATAAACATCATTTAAATCTGAGGATATCGGATACCCGTGAAGATTTAAACTAGTATTTAAAACTGCAGGTATTCCACTTAATTCATAAAATTTATTTATTAAATTATAATAGTTTTTATTTTTATCTAATTTCAACATTTGAGGTCTAACAGTAAAATCATATGGATGGGTGCCAGCTTTAATTTTGTGAAGATTTTTTTTTTTTGTATCATAACCTATTGTCATAAACTCAGATAATATTTGTTTTTTGTTAATAATAAAATTTTTATGTTTTTCGTAAATTATTGATAATGCAAAAGGCATCCAAAAATCTCTATTTTTAATCATCTCATTGATTGTTTTTATTACATTATTATGTGATGGATTTGCTATTATACTTCTGTTCCCTAGTGCTCGAGCTCCAAATTCTTCTCTACCCTGGGCAATTGCAATTATCTCACCATTTAATAATAATCTTGCAATTAGATTTTGTGAGACATTTTTTTTTATCAAAAATTTTTTTTTATTTTTAAATTTAAAATAAATTTGTTCCTCTATTGTATGTTTATTCGTAAATAAATTTTGGCCTAAATAGATATTATTTAAACTTTCAGAGTTAGATTTTGAAAGATAATAGCACGCCCCAATCGAAAGTGAGTCGTCAGTTCCTGTAGGAGGTACATAAATTTTTTTTACAAAACTTAACTCAGATAATACTTTATTTGCCTTAATATTCATAGACACACCTCCGCTAATAGAAAAGCGATTTACCTTGTATTTTGAATTTATTTGTTTAAGTAAATCAGTAGTAATTTTTTCTACAAATATTTGAACTGCTCCAGAAATATTATCAAATCTATATTGTTCTAAGTTTTCTTTTAAAAAATTATATAAATTCTTAGGCCTGTTTTTATGAACTACTTTACAATTTTTAACTTTCAAAATATTTTTAAAGACTTTTTCATATATTTCTTTTGAGTATTTATCTTTAGAATAAGGTGCCATGCCCATTATCTTATACTCATGCTCATTAGGTTTCATTGAAAGTATTAATGTTACTAATTTGTAAACCCTAGCGATATCACAAGTGTTTGTTCTATTAATATTTATAATATTTTTTTTATTTTTTGATGGAAGCCATAAACTTTGATTAATTCCATCACCTTGGCTATCTATTGTTAAAACACAAATTTTATTTTTTTTAATTTCTTTTCTACTTAAAGAAAAATATGCATAATGTGCATGGCAAGTATGATGATCAGCAAAAACAATATTTTTAATTAGACCTTTAGATTGTTTTTGTAAAGTTGATTTAAGAAAATGATTTAACTTATTAAATTCTCCATCTTTTATTAGGTTTAATTTTTTTTTTTCCAAAGAAATAGATGATTTGTTTCTTTTATCTTTATTAAGGTTATCTAGGTACTTTTTTACTGATTTGTTTGCTATTAATTTTGAATAATATTTATCACCATAGAAATCCTTATAATCTTTAACATTAAAATAATTAGAAATAGGATATTTATAAAAGTTTAAATTTGGATTTGTATTTACAAATGCGGCTATGTTGATATTAATCTTTTCTTGTCTGATATATTTTAAGCAGTTTTCGATCGATTTTCGTGGATAACCTCCAAAGTTTTTAATTTTTGTAAACCTTTCTTCTTGGTAAACAAGCTTAATTTTACCATTAACCATAAGTGCACAACTCGCGCCGTGACCAGCGTTTATTCCTAAAAAATTCATATTTTATCTAAAGTTGTAATTATTGTATCCATTTTTCAAATTTGCTTTTTTTAAATTGATTAGATTTTCATTATCATTCTTAAACTGGTATTCAAGTGATTTGAAAAAATTGTCATTGATATTTTTGTTTTTTTTTAAAAGTTCGTAAGACTTTCTCCAAAAGTTTTCTTTATTATAATTCATTGTTATATCAGAACTATAAACTGTAGGAATTTCAACTTTAGCAATTATCTTAAATACGTAGTTAAAAATAATGCTTTTATCTATTTGAGTTTTATTTAATTTTTTAACTTTTGATATATCTTTTAATAAATCGTAATATTCAGTTTTGTTAGATGGTTCAATATTAAATCCAAAACCTTTATAATAAGTATCACCACAAATAATAACAGGAATACCAAGCGCAGAATATTCGTGACCACAGCTACCATGCGATGTAACAACTAAATCTACGATGTTGTAAATATTTTTTAAGCTATGATTAGAGGGAAATATTTTTATATTAGTATTTTTACTATCTATAAACTTATTTACAATTGAATTAGTTTGAACTTTAGAATTGTAGAATGACTCACTTGGGTGAGGTCTTATAATCCAATTAACATTTTTATTTTGTTTGATTTTTTTTAGAGTGTTTTCAAGCCAATTTATATTATTTTTAAACAAATTCCATTTATTGACGTAATTTCCATCCATAAGATTATGACAAAGTATAAGCACAATAGGCTTTTTATTGTACCAACCAAAAAATTCCCTTAAATATTCTTCGCTTTCAAAATATAAATTTGATTTTCTTGATTTAATCAATCCTAATTTTTGAAAAACTTCTTCTCCTAAATCTTTTTTTATCTTACTAATAATTCTTTTTTTAGGAATTTTAATTTGAGAATTTTTGTACTGGTCATAATAATAATTTACAAGATTTATGTTTATTGATGCTCTATTTAAATTAGCATTTTTAAATTTATTATATCTTTTTAATGCGATAGTTTTGAGGTTATGCCTAGAATATATTACAATTTTATTCTTTAATGCGTTCTGAAATAATACTCTAAATGGTATAAATTGTTTTTCAGATTGAATTAAATATTTATAATTGTTTTGCTTTAACAAACTTATAAAAAACTCATTATAATATAAAATATTAGTCATAAAGTAGTAGAAAGAAAAATCTACTCTTGGATTTGGATCCTTTTTATATCTAACGTAACTTTCATAAACATTTTTACCTATTTCAATATTTTTGATTTTTAAATTTATTATCTGATCAATATTTCTTAATCGACTCAATATATTAAAGCTTTTGAGAAAATAACTAAGTTTTGAGACATAATTTCCATCATCGATTTCAATAATCTCATTTATGCCAAAGCTATTCATTATTTCTTTTGCAATAATGTCTCCTTTTCTAATCATGCCGACACAATTGCACTTACTAATTAAACTTAATTTTTTACCAACAATACAATTAGGAATTAAATAATGGGGATGATTGATAAGACTCTCAATTAAAACTTTATTATTATTTTTTGTTTTTTCTTGTGGCCAAATTAACGAATTTATTTTGATATAATTATTTATATTTTTATCTAAAAATCTCCATTTATAGTTTTGACTAAATGATGAAAAAAAAAAGTTTTTAACAATTTTTCTTCTCAGAAAAAAATTCCTAAAGTCTATAATCATATTTTGTATTTCCTTTAATAAATATAAATTTAGATATATGATTAGTTTAACTAATTTCATTAAATAATAGAATAATTTCAAATTATTTGTTCAATATTTGAACAATATATATAAAATATTGATATTTACAATCCAATTTATATTATATAAAATAATGTTCAAATATTGAACAAATGATAGAAGATAAAGATAAATTTGAGATTTTAAGAAAATTAGATGACAGAGGATCTGAAACACAAAGAAATTTGTCAGATAAATTAGGTTTTAGTTTAGGTAAATTAAATTACTGTCTAAAATATCTGAAAAAGCATGGTTTAATTAAAGTTTCTAGATTTAGAAAAAGTAAAAATAAGTTGAAATATATGTATGTGCTAACACCCCGTGGTTTAAAAGCGAGATCAAAATTGACAATAGATTACATGAAATTGAAGATGAAAGAGTATGATGAATTAAAGAAAGAATTAAAAAAATTTAAAGATTAAAGAACTACAATGTCATATAAAAAAAAAATTCTCGTTACTGGAGCAGCAGGTTTTATTGGTTCTCATCTCGTCGAATATTTACTTAGTAAAAAATATCATGTTATTGGTTTTGATAGATATAATTCAAATAACGATTGGGGCTGGCTTGAAAAATTAAAAAAATTAAAAAATTTTGAGTTTATCTTAGGAGATATAAGAGATTATGACTCAGTTTATAATACCATAAAAAAATGCGATAGTGTTTTTCACTTAGCTGCATTAATTGGAATCCCGTACTCATACATATCCCCAACTGCTTATGTAAAGACAAATATAGAGGGTACTTTAAATGTTTTAGAAGCTTCAAAAAATTTAGAAATTAAACAAATTCTCATTACATCAACTAGCGAGGTTTATGGAACAGCCAAAAAAACAAAATTGAATGAAGAAGATAAATTAGTTGCTCAATCTCCATATGCAGCGACCAAAATATCTGCCGATCAATTGGCTCTAAGTTTTTTTAGGTCATTTAATTTACCAGTTAAAATTGTTAGACCATTTAATGTCTACGGGCCAAGACAATCTTCAAGAGCAATAATTCCTACAATTTTAAGCCAAGCTCTCTCAAAAAAACAAAACATTACATTAGGTAATAAAAATTCAATAAGAGATTTTACATATGTAGAAGATGTTTGTAGTGCATTCGAAAAAATATACAAATCTAAAAAATTCTTAGGCCAAGTAGTAAATGTGGGTTCAGATCAAGAAATCTCAATAAAAAATGTTGTTTCTAAAATATCAAAAATTCTTTCTGTAAATTTAAAGATTAAACAAGACAAAAAAAGATTTAGACCTAAATTAAGTGAAGTGGAGAGATTGAGATGTAATAACAAGAAAATATTAAAGTATAGTAGTTGGAGGCCTTCATATAATTTAGATAAAGGTTTATTAAAATTAATTGAGTGGATGAAGCAGAAAGAAAATTTAAATAAAATAAATAAATTTGATAAATATACAATTTAATGAGAAATAAAATTCGAGTCTTATGCACAGTCTGTGCTAGGAAAGGTTCAAAAGGTTTAAAGAACAAAAACTTAAGAAAATTAAATTCAATTCCATTAATAACTCACACTATTTTGCATGCCAAAAGATCAAAATTATTTAGTAAAATTGTCATAAGTTCAGACTCACAAAAAATATTTAAAATTTCGAGGAATAAAGTTGATCTTTTTATTAATAGGCCAGAAAGTCTTTCTAGAGATAAAGTGTCCAAAATAGATGTAATTAAACATGCTTTAATTAACACAGAGAAAAAGTTAAATACCAAGTTTGATATTATTGTAGATCTAGACGTGACATCTCCATTAAGAAAAATTTCAGATATTAAAAAGTCATTAAAAAAATTTTTAAATTCCAATTCATCAAATTTGATTTCTGTCACTAAAGCAAGAAAGAACCCCTACTTTAATCAAATCATATTTAAAAAAAACAAACCAACTTTGCCATGTGCTCTTAAAAAAAAGATTATAAATAGGCAAAGCGCTCCAAAAGTATATGACTTAAATGCCTCTATATATATTTGGAAAAGAAAAGCATTATTAACTCAAAAAAAATTAATAAATCATAAAACTTCCACTTTTCTTATGCCGAACTCAAGATCTATTGATATTGACGGTCTTTTAGAATTTAAAATTGTAGAACACATACTAAAAAAAAAACTGTATAATTTGAATGATTAATAATTCTCATAAAGAAATATCCAGAGATATAATTAAAGTTATCAGAAAATTTACAAAAAAAAAATATGTTCCATTACATGAGCCTACTATTAGAAATTTAGATTTATCTCAAGTAAAAAAAAATTTATTATCTACAAAAGTCTCTACTTCAAGTTCTGATACAATTAAATTTGAAAACAGTATATCCAAATTTACCAAGTCAAAGTATTCAGTAGCAATTATAAATGGTACTTCTTCGTTACAACTTGCAATTAAAGTTCTTGACATTAAACCTAATGATGAAATTTTTATCCCTAGTTTAAACTATGTGGCAAGTTCTAATGCAACTTTATATAGTGGTGCAATACCTCACTATGTTGATATAGAACTTGAAAATTTTGGTGTAGATGTAAAAAAATTAGAAAAATATATTTTAAAAAATTGTATTTATAAAAAAAGGAGATTAATTAACAAAAAAACAAAAAGATCAATAACTGCAATTATTCCAACTCATATTTTTGGAACAGCCTGTAACATTGATCAAATATTAAAGATTTCACAAAAATATAATTTAAAAGTAATAGAGGACGCAGCAGAGGGGTTTGGGAGCTTTTATAAAAAAAAACATTTAGGTACCTACGGACACCTTGGAGTTTTGAGTTTTAATGGAAATAAAATCATTACTACAGGTGGTGGAGGCGCCATATTATCTCAAAATAAAAAATATTATCTTAAGGCTTTAAAACTAGCAAAGATAGCAAAAAAGGAAAAAAATTTTTGGGACTATGATTACTCAGAATTAGGTTATAATTTTAGATTGCCTGGAATTAATGCATCCTTAGGATTATCACAAATTAGAAATATCAATACTTTACTAAAAAGAAAAAAAATTATTTTCAATAAAATGCAATCTTTGTTTAAGAAAAATAAAAATTATAAGTTAGTAGTTCAACAAAATAACTTTGGATCAAACAATTGGTTAAATAATATTTACATATTTAACTCTAGTTATTCTTTGAGGAATGAAATTATAAAACTAATGCTAAAACAGGGGATATCAGTCAGACCTGTTTGGAAATTAATGCATAAAATAAAATACTTATCAATTTATCCAAAAATGAATCTAAAAAACTCCTTAGAAGCTGAAAAAAGTCTAATCAGTCTTCCAAGTAGCCCAAGTTTAATTAGATGATGAAAATAAATAATTTTAATAAAAATATTATCTTGGAAAGCTTAAAAATAAAAAATGCAATTCAAATTCTACAAAAACTATCTGATAAATTTTGTTTAATTATTAATAATAATAAACAGTTTATAGGAACAGTCACTGACGGAGATATTAGAAGGGGGTTACTAAAAAATTATAATTTAAAAGATAAAGTCGGAAGAATTTGTAACAAAAAAGCCTTTTTTACGAAAAAAAAAATTTCACAATTGGAAGTCGATAATTTATTGAGTGTAAAAAAAATAGCATTTTTTCCATTATTAGATAAAGACAATCGAATTAAAAAAGTATATTTGTCCTCCGAGCGCAAGAGGGCAAAAACTTTAACTAATTATTTGTTGATAATGGCTGGAGGTAAAGGAAAAAGATTAAGGCCATTTACAAAAAAAATCCCCAAACCATTATTAACAGTAAATGGAAAACCTATAATTGAAAGAATCATATCTTCAGCTAAAAAACAGGGTATATCAAACATAGTTGTTTCAGTTAATTATTTAGCAAACAAAATCAAAAAGTATTTAGGTGATGGTAGACATCTAGGTGTTAAAATAGATTACATATGTGAGAATAAACCACTTGGAACAGCTGGTTCAATATTTTATTTTAAAAAATTTAAAAAACCACTAATTGTCTCAAACGCAGATATTATTTCAAATATTAATTATGCAGAGATGTTAAAATATCATAAGAAATTTAGTTCCTATATTACAATTGGTGCAATATCCAACTATGAAAAAAATAATTATGGAAATATTTTTTTTAAAAATAATAGAGTTACTAAAATTGAAGAAAAAAAGGAAAAAATTTATTTTATAAATTCTGGAATCTATGTTCTTAGCCCAAGAGTTAAAGATTTTTTTATTAAAAAAAAATATTGTGATATGACCGATTTGATCCATGATGGAATTCGAAGAAAAAAAAAAGTAGTTATATTTCCTTTACATGAAAATTGGTTTGACTTTGGTTTGAAAGAAAAATACTTAAAACATAAGAAAGAAAAACATGTTAAATTTAAAAAATAAAAATTGTATCGTAACAGGATGCAATGGATATCTTGGTAAGAAAATAGTAAATAAACTAAATGGTCTTGGCGTAAAAGTTATTGGCACCGATATAAAACAAAAAAAAAATAAAAAACTAAAATATTTTTATAAATTGGATTTGAATAAAAAAGTAGAAATAGAAAATTTTGCAAAAATAATCAATAGTAAGTTTAAAAAAATCGATATTTTAATCAATAATGCAAGTTATGTTGGAACCAGCAATATCGGTGAAAATAATTTTAATAAAACATTTTATAATGAAAAATTTGAAAGATTGAACTTAACAAATACAATTTATTTTACTAATTTAATATTGGATAATTTAAGAAAATCAAAATCTGCTTCAATAATCAATATATCATCAATATATTCCTTTTTAGGATTTGATTATAATTTGTATAAGGGTACAAATATGAAAACACCATTGGCTTACGGAATTTCAAAGGCAGGTTTATCTCACTTTTCCAAAATGCTTTCGTCTGCTTTACCTCCAAATGTTAGAATAAATTCAATTTCTCCAGGAGGAATTTATAGAAAGCAACCAAAAAAATTTATTAAAAAATATCTTGAAAAAACGCCTTTAAAAAGAATGTGTAGAGAAGAAGATGTTGCAAATGCAGTAGTTTTTTTTTCAAGTGATTTATCAAATTATATAACTGGTCAAAACTTAGTCATAGATGGTGGTTATTCATCGTTATAGTTGTTTAATAAAATCAATTTTATATCAGATTTGTTTAATTCAATTGGATTGTTTTTTAATCTTTTAATATTAATTTCATTTAAAATTTTAGGGTAATGTTTTTTGATATCTATATTAAGTCTTTTAAAGTCATCATTTAAATTTGCCTGATATTTAATATTTTTAATCTTCAAATTTAAATCATCAATATTTCTGACACCAAAAATTTTGAATAATATTCTATATCTATTATTTAAATCAAAACTAGTTTTACTTTTGTTTTGATTTCTATAATTAAATTTGAGAAATTTTTCCAATGTTAATGAAACAGCGTGACCATGGCTAATATTAAAATTTGAAGTAAATGGATAAGATACAGCATGTGGAGCTGTTGTTTTTGAAATATTAATTGCTCTACCTGCCAACATAGCTGCAATAGACATATTTGAAGAATTATAGAAATTTGGTTTCTTTAAAAAACTTAGATAATTGTCTAAAGAGATATTAAGAGATTTTTTAGCATATAAAAGACTAGTATTGTTTGACTTTAAAGAAATTATAGACTCAACAGATTGGGAAATTGCATCGAAACCAGAAGATGCTTTTAATTTTTTTTTATTTTTCATGATTATTTTTGGTAACAAAAAATGTTTATCTGGAATAATAATCTTATCATCAATTGAGTATTTAATTTTATTTATATAAATAACGGCTCCAGATGTTACTTCAGCACCAGAACCTGCAGTTGTCGGTATAGCTACCATTTTAGCAATTTTTTCCTTGCCGATGTGCAACCCTCCATATATTTTTTTTACTAAATTATTACCAATGTTTTTAACATTTGCAATTTTTGCATAATCTATAACTGATCCACCCCCTAATGCTAAAATTAAATTTGGTTGAAAACTTTCTAAAAAATTAATTAATTTCTTTAATTCTTTTATTTCAGGATAATTATTTATTTTAAAAAAATATCTTACGTCTTCAGTTTTAGTTTTACGTATTATTTCCTTAATAATTTTTTTTCCATCGATTTTATTAAAGGATTTTTTTCCAGCAATAATTGCTATTTTTTTAAATTTATTTGTTTTTATATAATAATTTACTTCAGAAATTTTTGAAATCATTTTTTAATTTAATCAATTTTTTTGGTCTCATTAAATTATCCAATGATCCAATTTTTGTTTTTACTTCGAGCATGATAGGACCATTAGTTTTTAAAAATTTCTTAAGTATTTTTTTTAATTGACTGTTGTTATCAACTCTAAAGTAATTCTTGTAACCCAGTGATCTAGATAATAGTTTAAAATTAATATTTTCAGAATAAGTGGACTGACTCCCCACAGACTCATGACAGTAATTATTAAATACAATATGTTTAAAATTTTTATTTGCAAGATGACCGATTAGATTCATTGATCCTAAATGCATTAATAACGCCCCGTCACCATCTAAACAAATAATCTCATTTTTATTTGAAATTGAAACACCCAAAGCTAAAGATGAGGCATGTCCCATACCCCCAACCATATAAAAATCTTTACTCAATTTATAATTTTTAAAGCCTCTCAGTTGAAATAGTTCTCTAGATGTAAATCCAGTAGTAGATATAATTTTAGTTTTTTTTTTAATTAAATTAAGAAGTGTAGAAATAAAATCTGATCTCAAAATTCCTTTTGATATTTTGATATTTGATTTTATATTCTTAAATTGATTTTTTTTAACTAGAATTGCCACTGGCTTATTATTTGTTTTAGCATAATTGATAAGATTTTTAATTTTTTTTAAATCAATTGACATTTCAGTATATTTTATACCCAGTAACTTAAGTAAACTTTTTGTAATTAATCCTTTAACTTTATGCTGAGGCTCATCTTTGATTTTTGGCGATCCTCTCCAACCAATCAATAGAAGTAAAGGAATAGAGTAAACTTTTTTATGTATAATAGATGATATTGGATTAATTGTATTACCAAGTCCTGAATTTTGTAAATATACACATGGCAATTTATCTGTAGACAAACTATATCCTGCAGCCAAGGATACAGCGAGCCCTTCATTTGGAGTTATAATATGCTTAATACCTTTAGTTTTTACAATTTCGTTTGAAAAATCTTTTAATATGCTGTCAGGAACCCCACAGTAAAAAGAAATATTGTTATTTTTTAAAAATTTAACGAATTTTTTAGCAACTATCATTTTGTTTGTTAATCAAAGTATATTTAATTTTGTTTAAAATAAAGCTATTTTATAATATTACAAATTATTAAATGCTGTCTGATCTTAATTATTTAATATCTTTTAAAGAAAAAATAAACTTAATCATTTTAGGATTTTTTTTATTAATATCAACTTTTGTAGAAATTATAAGTATTGCGACATTACCAATATTTGTATCAGTATTAATGAGCCCGGAATATATAATTAATAAAGCTTCAAATATTTTTGATACAAATTTTTTATTGGAGTATAGTAAAAATGATCTTTTAATAAATGGATCTTTTTTAATATTCATTTTATTCCTAATTAAAAATTCTTTAATAGCTTACATAAATTATTATAACGGAAACATACATAGAAGAATTAAATCTGAATTGGCAAAAAACCTTTTTAAAAAATATATTTTCGCAAGTTATGAATATCATATATCAAAAAATCCATCTGAAATTATAAGAAATACATCAGTGGAAATAGAAAAAGTTTTAAAGTTTTTATTTAGTTATATTATGATTTTCAAAGAAGTATTGATCCTAATTTCAATACTATCAATGCTTTTACTCACAGATTTTAAAACAACTTTTATAATATTCTTGTTCTTAGGAACTGCCGCATTAGTTTACTACTTTGTAATAAAAAAATCTTCTGGCGAAAGAGGAGAATTGATACAAAAATTATGGGAAAAAAATTTCAGAACTATTAACCATTCGATTGGTTCAATTAAATTTTTAAAAATTTTGAACAAAGAATATTTTATGAGTAAAATTTTTGAAAATACAATTTTGTCAATTGAAAAATATACTTTTATACAAAAATATCTAACATCCCTACCTAAATTGATACTTGAGACAACAACAGTTTTGATGTTTTTAATTATAACTGCTTTTTTTTTGAATTCAGGTAAGTCTGTAGAGACACTGATACCATTAATTACTTTAATTACAGTTTGCTCAATTAGATTGATACCATCGCTTACTCTTTTATCTGTTTCATATACAGCCATTAAGCATTCTCATCCATCATATAATCTTATTTTAGATGAATTAAAATTTAATGAACCAAAATTAATTGATAGTTCCAAATCATTCAGCAACACAGAAGTTATAAATTTTAACAAAAAAATAGAGCTAAAAAATGTAGAATACAAGTATCCTAGCGGTGAAAGTTTAGTCTTAAAAAATATTAATTTAGAAATTAAGAAAGGCGAGATTATAGGTATTACTGGAAAGTCTGGTGCAGGAAAAAGCACTCTTATAGATTTAATTATTGGCTTAATTTCGCCAACTAATGGAGAAATATTAGTTGATGGTAGAAGATATAATGTATCAAATTGGAAACAATCTCTCGGATATGTTCCGCAAGATATATTT
>CESW01015035.1_pt1 | contig 14299 bp, 12 predicted proteins | sample 531171 | NCBI WGS metagenome assembly CESW01 (sample SAMEA2621859, study PRJEB7988) | marine metagenome | biome: marine biome (ENVO:00000447); feature: surface water layer (ENVO:00002042); material: "saline water (ENVO:00002010), including plankton (ENVO:xxxxxxxx)" | depth 5 m
AAATTCATCAAAGTATGTGTGTTCTAACGATGCAAGATGATGGTTTTTTTGGAGCTTCACTAAAGCCAAATCTGCATGGTTTATCCATTGGCCTGAATTCACCAGCATCTTTACCCGAGATTAATGCATTAGCACTTGTAATATGAGATACTCTGTCGATTGCATACCATTCTTTACGATTATTTTTTGTAACTCCATAAGTTCTTGTTGAAAAAATCAGTTTCGCAAAGAATAGTTCAACAGTTGCTATGAATAGCAAAGAGCGTTTGAATGGAATGGGAAATCCCTTGTTCCAAGTGAATTCTATATCCATTGTTTGACAACTTACCTTTAGTTCTCTTTCATTCCCAACAGTCTTCACATCTTCAATAATCACCTCATCAAAGGAATACATGTCTGTTACATAATCTGCAATATCCCTTGTCGGCGCAATCAGGACTCTAGTTCCGTCTGGTTTTGCCCACATGATGTCAGCAAATTCTCCAAAAAGTGACGTTTTCCAAGCCCCAACAACGATTCTGTCTCCTGTTTCAAAGCCACTTGAGGTAATTCTCCCAGAAAATATGTCTAGAGAATCATGTAGTTTCTCCTTTCCTTTGAAAGGCGTTACTTGCCCAGTCCAGGTGATGAGCACGATCAGTAAGATCTGGATTGTTAATCTTACAATGTGCCAAAAATCATCATATGTTTTTCCGCTTAGTGGTATATCGTTATACCACATATTGAAATTAGCCCAGTAGAGAATCACTAGTAACCAAACCCCACCGACGGAAGCCCATGCTCTTGTTTGAGGTATTATGAAACACAGACCAAACAAAATCTCAAAAAATCCGCTCGCTAAGACCCAGAACTCTGCATTTGGCAGTATAGAGGGAACTATTGGCTCATACCAAATTGGATTAACAAAATGGTCAACTCCTACATTAATGAATGCAAGTCCTAATGCTACCGCTACAATATCACGAATAGTTACTGACGTCACTAAATTAGTGATGATGGATCTGTATCCCACATAGCGTGCTGACGAATTCAATTAAAAAAGGAATGTTAGGTTCTTTGAGTAAACTCTCGTTAATCAAATAAAAAAAGCCCCCCACAGAGCCGAGGTTCTGTGGAGGGCAAAGTCCCGCAAGGGCGGTTCAACATTGCATCATAGCAACTTTATTTCAAAGATGCTCGATTCCTGTCTTTTTCACGTTAGCTTTCTTGATTTTGTCAGGAAGCCACGCTGGGCCGTTTGCTGGCTTGTCAACTACGTCTATACGTCCAGTGAAGACGTGAACTCTCTTAGTTCCACGCTCACGCAGACGGATGTCTGTGTGTCCGCGTGTTGCAGCTTTTAGTGCTGCTCCACGTGGTTGTCTGCTCGCAAATACTTGGCTTGTGTCTTTTCCGCCCTCCATGAGAACGAAGTACTTCTTTTCACCCATAGGTTATACCTCGTTACCTATACACTTTTCTAAAGGTTATAATATTTCCCCCGGAAAACCGCTTTACTGCGGCACATATTGGACGCAGTAGGCCTTTTCAGAAACGACTTTTGAGCAGTAAAGCGTTTTTAGATGGCTCAAATTTCGGCTCCTGCTAAGGTTTTTGTGTTGGTAACACCTGGTATTTGCCTGATTGTTTCTACCACAGTTTTTGCGATTGTTCCTAAGTCTTCAGCTTCAAGTTTTGCGATAATATCGTAATCTCCAAAAAGAAGGGTTGTGTCAACAACATTTTGAACTAATTTTATGGTTTGAAATGCCTCATATTCTTTCCCGGGTGATACATTTACCAGCACGTATCCAACTGCCATGGGATACCTAAACCCTATGACATGAAGAACTCTGCGATTATCGTAAATCTTCCAGACTCTTTCGATAATCTTCCCACTGAGTCTCTTCCCATTCTTCCGGAATCGGACCATCTAGCCATGCAATGAACTCTTGGAGAGTCCATCCCTCTGGTATTCTCTCATCTCTGATTGGAGCGACATCATCACTTTGCCATTGTTCTACAACTTCGTCATTATTTTTCTTTGATTTTAATGTTATAAATAAACTCAATATCAATATTACAAGTAATATAATTCCAGCATAAGTAGCATTGAAACCAGACGATTGTTCAGATTTTTCCTTGACAAGATCGCAATTCTCTAAACACTCTTCACTAGAATCTATCATGATAACGTCGGAATATCTTACTATGTTACCACTCCAATCTTCGCAGGTTATCACGAAGTTTATTTGGTCACTCAAAGAGCTCGGTAGAAGCCATGACACACTCCAAACCCCAAAACCGCTTATGTCTACAACCTCGCTTGGGGCATATCTAAACAGCTCACTTTCATTTTGATAAACCTCTAGTCCACAAACTGCGTCTATACCGTCTGCATCGGTCATTTCTACCAGGACCTCCATCAATGCCTGTGAAGTGAGGTTTCGCTCAAATGTGACATTTATCTCTGGAGGAGAGTGCATGAAAATGAACGGCATGTAAGTTACAGCAGTGATATCATCTATGTCCATTACTCTAAATCCTAAACTTCCATTACCAGGCACAAATGATGAGTCTAGTGTTACCCTAAAGTGGTATTCATTTGTTTGTTCTAACATTGATTGTCCACATTCAATTGGGGTTTGGGCTGGAGCGATAACCGTCCATCCGAACTGTTCTATCGTAGAGGACACGTCTTTCACCGGTCTCGAAGACTTCACTCGTAAAACTGCGTCTGCATATTGACCAAACATCAGCGTATCTATTTCTACACCATCTTTACACAATTTGGTATCTAATATCTCGGGCGGACTTAGCAAAATGGGTGAGATGATAGTGGAAAAATTGCTTCCGCCATTGGCACCAGTAACATTTACTTGGATGAATAAATCGCCATTATCGATACTCTCTGCTGTTGAAAGTTGTATCAATGCAAGCCCATTCTCAAGTTGAAATGGGTTAGTGTATCCTGGTTGTCCCGGCCATCTAATTGTTACATCCCCATATGCTTCACTGACGGAATCATCGAAATCTGAGACCTCTACCAGTAAGTATTCATCTCCGCCAGCAAGAATATTTTCAACTGGATTTTGCAGAGAGTCAACAATTTTCAAATCAATGAAAGGCGGCATGTCCGTGACTTGTATTGTCCTTCTAGTGAGCAGATTGTTCTCTAACCCACGTAATTCTAAATTGAATGAATCCAAACTTGAGGAGGGAGAAAGGTTGAATGATGCAACATAACAATGTTGGTCATTGCTACTCCCTGATCTGTATGATAAGCCATCAATCTGGCCACGAGTAGAAATGAATTGTGGCCTTTCATTGACAGGGTCATGGTCTGGATCCAACGCACAGGCTTTCAGTGTAAGGATATGTCCTCTAGTTACTCCGTTTATTGGGAATGAGGTAAGTATAGACGCTCCTCCCCAATCAGGATCGTCTACTGTTGAGATATGAATCCCAAACCAGGTAGCCGGCGCATCGGTTATTTCTGCAATTGACAGTGCTTCAGCGAGCGTAGATTGGTTTGAGGCGTCGGTGACATTTACTTTCAAATCAAGTAACCCAAGGGGGACATTCGAAGGTAGATCTATACTTGTCCACCATATTACTCCGTCCTGACTTCCAGTATTCTTCCAAATCCATTCAGTACTATTGTTGTTTGTAGTTATCCTCCATCCAATAGTAGCAGACTCAATTCCACTATCATCACTAGCTTCTAAACTGCAAACAAATCTGTCTCCACGACTATACTCGGCTGAATCACAGTAAATCCTGTCAACAACAGGAGCAGTATTTACCCATAATAGGAAATCAACTTGATTATTGTTGATATCTCTCTCTGGGTGAAGAATTGATGTCGCTTCCCACTTAACGATTAGATTATTCCATCCCGACCTCGTTGAGTTGAGGGACAATGAAATAATTTGCCTACTCCCTAGTTCATTTCCCCTAGGCAATGATAGCGTGATATTTTCGAGTATTTCTCCCCCTAATTTATCAATAACCTTCAGATTACCAACCGCTACTCCCGGACCCAGATTCTGGATTGCCACATCCATAGAGAATTGTTGTCCATTTGAGACATTATCAACAACCCTAACGTCAATTATCTCAGCATTATGAACGATGTTTGCATAGGGGCTCATTTTGGGATCACCAACAACAACCCCCATCCATCCAATCAGATTATTTGAAGCAGCATAGGATTCTGCAAGGTTAAAACCACTAGAATATGATGATAGTAGTATACTTGGATAAGATACAGCGGTCAAGTAGGGCTCATACACGTATCCTTTTGCTCCGCTTACCCCGTCTTCAAGGATGTCAGCGATTAACGATTGTCCGTAAGAAGTTCCCCAGTTGAATGATCTAGCACCCGTGCTCACTGCAGTTTCGGCAATTGATCCGTCAATCCAATCCATTGATGGTCTTATCACCCTGAGGACAGTTGAATCAAGATATAGTCCTCCATCAGTAGATGTTGTTGTAATATCAATCGAAATTCGGATTTTCATAGAGACAGCATCAGCGTGAGGTCTGAATCTCATTGTTTGAGTGCCCCATGCGTTGTTGAAATTTTTACTTGATGATATATTTTCATATAATTCAGAACCGTTAATGTCGATTGATGTGACCTGTAATTTGAACTTGCCAAAAACGTCTCCCTCTCGTTTTCCTTGAGTATATACAACCCAAGCATGGTCCGTGAAATTTGTGTCTATTGTATGAGAGGTTTCTAGGTAGGCAACTTCCGCTCCATTACCCGAATAGGAAGAGCAATTGTCAATTACATTGCGACTGAGAACTGTAATGGAATTATTATCAAGCGCTGTATCCCATATCATAACGCTGTCGATTTTGCCTTCGTAATATGAATTACCAGCCCTGTTTACACCCAATTTGTAGAGGTCAAAATTGTTGAGAGACCCGTTTGGATATGTGTTGGTATTCACCAAAACCCCATCCATATACTGCTTTGTATATCCATTATCAAAAACAGTAACTAGGTTGGTCCATTTTTGCGGGATGACGTCCCCAAACGTTCTGGTTTGGTTATTGTGTAATTTCCACTCCCCTCCCGAAATCATGTGTTGGAAAGAAGAATTAGACCCTGCATTATCATCAATTGCGAATGTAGACGCGTAATTTGACTGATTTGAGTTATTCGCCCAAACCCATTGACTTACAGTAAAATTCCCTAACCAATCATCGACGTTAACTTTGGCGTAATCGTCTGTGCCATCGAACCAGAGACATTTTCCGTCTATACAATTTCTCCAGTTGGTGTTATCCATTCCATAAAGTGTAAAATTTGAATTGTTAGATGCAAAATCAGAGGCAGTTTGACCAGCCCCTTCCTCAAAGTCCCATTTGTGGACTAGATTTTCAGATTTTGGGATATAATCTCCAGACACAAAAAATGCCGAAGCAGGAATTGTTGTTTTTGACGTATTTGGCCCTTCATAAGAAAATCTTAGTCCGTGAGGTCCTCCTCCTTGGAAGAATTCAATTTTAAAATCGTGAAATCCTTCGGACAAATTTATCGAACCTGATATTTCACGCATGCCATGAGAACCATAGTTTTGTATCAAGCTTGCGCCGTTAATCCAAAGTTCTGATCCATCATCAGTGTCTAGGTAAAATGTCCAGTTTCCCGTTTCTTGAATGTCTATTAGACCACTAAACCTAGCACCCCAGTTGTTTTTGAATCTGTCATCCAAACCAGGGTATGCATTACCTGAAGAGGAATAAGCTAGGGAAGTCTCTATCCTTGTATGTTCGGGAGTTCTGTCAATCAGGTCTGGCATCGATGCTGTGCTAAAACTCACACCTTCATTATCAAAATATTCAGCCAGAAGTCCTGGTTTAAGATATCCACTTTCTTGCGTACATTGGGCAACTATCTCTGCCTCAAAAGCACCATTCCCACCTTGCTTCACATCGGTTTGATATGACCAATTAAAGACATCACCTTGTGCAACATTTGGTGATGACCAATTCCAATATTTAGAACCAGACTCCCAAGAGTTATCAAGCGTATCAAAGCCTCCGTTTAACAGGTAGTTGTTGTTCCAGTTGCCATCATTACTTCCCCATGAAGCATAACCAATAACGTTGGATATGTTAGTGACAAAGTCGCTTTCTTCATCGAAAAATACAGGCAAGTTCATACTGCCATTAAGCGTAGTATTAGCTGCATATAAATCATCATTCCAAAATTTTGATCCTGACCCGTTTTGATTAGTTGCAAGGTCTAGAACGTTTACTCCTCTGGAACCATACGAATTATTTGCTTTCTCGATTAAACCAAGAGCAGTATCTATGGTGTAACCAGTTAATCTTGTTACCAAGAAAAAGCCATATTCATCTCTCGTGAATTCTCTAATCTCCTTACCTGCTAGTGGTCCATAACTATGGGTTCCCCAGTAGTCCGCACCTATATCTGAATCGTAGGTCCCACCTGCAAGTGCTATTTCTTGGTCAAATGAAGCCTTGTCATTACCTCCATTAATTCTCAGGGGAACGCCTTTGGTGGTTACTAGATAGTTGATGTCACTACCGTTGTAATTTCCCAAAAATTCCCGAAACGGTTCCAAGAAGAATTCATTGAATTGCTCTCTGTTAATGGTCTCACCAGTTGGTGTTGAAGAGTTCTCAAACAGGAATACCCTTTCGCTACTTATATTTCTAGCACTTACAAAGGCCCATCCAATTGTTTTACTAGCATCAGATTGATTGTTGATTAGAACCACAACATCGCTATAGTCGACAGTCTCAGAGCGATTGAACCCTGTCCGAACAGCAATTGTATCGAGAGGGGTCTCGTTCCAGATTTCACCTATTGTGTCTGTATTTTTGTCATTGGTAAAGTTTGATAATTCGATGGTAATATCAGGTTGGACATTACACATGCTTCCAATCAAGAATAGCGTCACCAAGACTAACGCCTTCCCTTTATTGGGCATGTGCTGTCTAGAGAACTATTGTTCAAAGTCACTTCGATACCCTGACTATTGTAAAAACCTCAGTTTTTTATTAAAATCGTCAATGTGTATATGAAGGACGACCCCTCCTGCTAGTATCATGGTCGAGTTGTATATGGCGCGAACATGTAAATGGGGGGTTGTTCGTGTTATCGGCGGAGATTTACATATGCAGGAGGCTGACGCTGTGATAACTCCTGCAAATAACAGGCTATCCGGTAGAGAGGGTCTTGACGCTCAAATTCATAAGGCTGCGGGCGAAGAATTGCGTGAATTCTGTAAAGATGTGAGCATAAAACAACGCAAATTGAATCTCCCACCTTGTCCGGTCACAACCAACGTAGTTTCGGAACCATACAACCTTGAAAATCGATTTAATCACATAATACATGTCGTGAGTCCAGATTGTAGAAGACCCAATCAAGATGAGGCTAGAAGGCAACTTCTTCCAGAAGCTTACTTGAATCTGTTTGCTACTTTAAAATCGATGAAAGATGTCAACATCGTCATGGCACCCCCTCTTTCAATGGGTGTCTTTGCTTATCCACACAGAGAAGGCGCACGCCTAACCTTAGAAACTCTTCTTGGAATCATGGATGGTGACAGCGATCCGAAAATAAAGGAATACAATATCGTTGTCAAAGAAAGGAACTTTATTGGCAATATGAGAACAGTTTACAGGGAATCTGAGGATCAACTACCTGGAATAGACACAACAATGGATTGAGGTGATAGGTTGGTAGACCTGTCCAAATTAGTATCAACTGCTATTGATAGTGACCGATTAGGTTTCAGTGCATCAGTGATAATTTCAAATAATTCAAGGACAGTTAACAAAATTCTCGAGGTTTTACCTGATAGTGTGAGAACGGTAACACTAACTTCATCCTCTAACGTTTTTGACAAATTAAGCAAATCCGATATTGGCGTGAAACTACTCGAGGATTCTCTATCATCTCAAGGATTATCTGTTTTGGTAAATCTACATGATCTTATCTTGCAAGGGCTTGGAGAGGGCAATTTTAGTTCAACTGACAGAATACTTGCAATATTGGGAGAGCCTTTGATTGGTTTAGTAATTATTGAGGCCAAATCATTAACTTCAAATAAACTTGCAATATTATCAAACGAGCATGATATCGATATCGAAGTTTTGGCTAGAGTTATGGAATTAGCTCGTAATATAGGCGGGAGAGGGAGAGAAGGACATCCAGTCGGAGCGTTATTCGCAATTGGATCGGTTCCCAAATTGCGTCGATATACGACTGCTTTAGTTCTAAACCCATTCAAAGGTCATTCTGAGGGAAGAAGAAATGTGACCGAGCCAAATAATCACGAAACACTGGCAGAATTTGCTTGGTTGGATGGTGCTATACTATTCAACAGTAAAGGGGTTGCAAGCGACGCTGGTAGATATGTACAGGTGCCCGCAGGAATAAACCCAAAACCTGGAGAAGGCGGGCGCCACCTTGCTGCAAGATCAATTAGTCAATTAGCTGAAGCGATTTCTGTTTGCGTTTCCTCAAGTGGAAACATTACTATTTACTCCAAGGGTAAAGAGAAATATCGAGTCAGGCTCTCCTAATAGCCTCATCCATAGTAATCTCACCACATGCAACCTTTCTTGCCAACTCAGTTGAAATTGTTAAGTCTCCAGAACTATGAATTCTTGATTGCCTCTGTATTTCTTTCAAGTCGCCTATTGTGGGTTTTAACTCTCTTACATTGTTGACCCTGATGCCACCCATTAGCGCAATTCTTGTTGCGGCATGAATATGGGCTTTTGACCTTGAACCTATACTTGTTTTATATTCATCAACCTGATATGTTTCAATACCATTGATAATTAATAGATTGATTATCTGATCCCGTATCATTGGGGCACCATCACCAACATTTACACTCATCCTAGCGTGTTCAACAGCAGTTGCAATTCCGATTATATGTTCAGCAAGACGGTCGAGACTCTGCAATTGAGCGCTTCCAATTACAATACCGTCTGCTAGCCAAGCCAGTCCTGGTCTTGGTCCTGGGTCTACACCGAATTTTAACCTGTAAGCAGAATCTAATCCTTTTCCAGCGTGAATAGCCCTTTCAACTGCGATTTCTACTTCATCTTCAATTGCTGGAATATCTCCTCCTTTTGCTTCCTCAGGAGAAGTTATCAATACCCCATCCCATAAGTCTCCGGCAGATAACATTACAAAATCGCACTTCCTTCTTTTTAATTCTTTTAAAATTTGGAAGGACAGTCTAAAATTTTGAGTCCTAACACCAATCCTTCGCATTGCACGGCGATGGGTGAATTACGCTTCAATGTGACGCGTAAATAGCGATATCATCAAAAGCGTTTGACACAGATAAACAAATGTGGCAAGCCATTACGAAAGAGAACTAAGGACAGTTTTGGCAGGGATTCCAAAAGGCGTTGATGCTGTTACTCGGTCTTGCGATGCGGTTGCAAAGGCAAGAGCAATGAAAGTCATGGATAGGCCTTTTTTAGTTGTAAGAGCCGCAGGATCAGGGATGGAGGGTAGTGGAGATTTACTCGCTCTTCGGGGTGATTTATGCTTTCCAATCGAAGTTAAATCTTCTAAGAAATCAAAGTTATATTTGTCTGGTCGAACATGGGATCAATATCTTGCAATGGTCTATGAAGGTAAAAGATGCGAACTCATGCCACTCTATGCATACCGTCTAAAAGGGGTAAGAGGAGATTCTTGGAGAATCTTTAGAGTAGATGTAGGAAGATTGAGTGGAAGGTTAGGTATGCTTACTCGTAGGATACCAGAACTGCCAAAGAGTCGAAATGGGAAACCGTTTTTAGACTGGGAACAGGGAATGCCATTGCATAAATTTCTTGCATTAGTTTGTCGAAAAGATTCTGAAAGCCCGCTAAAAAATCTCGAAAGCAGGATTAAAAAAGTCGAAAAAAACTTAGCTGATAATCATGTTAGAGATAATCTTGATGTCATAGATATGGAGCTCCGATAAGGAATACCATAAACATTAGAAGTAGTAATGAGGATAAGCTAGATGCCTTCCTAGTAACATGCTCAACCCACAGTGGATGTAGATTGTACAATCCAGTTTTTTTACCTAGATTTCTAATACCACTCATTGTTCCGTGTACAATGTCTTTGAATAGATGGCCACCATCAAATGGAATCATTGGAAATAGGTTTGTGAAACCTAATAGGATATTTACCCATATCAGCCAAAATAACAAATTAACCAATATTAGAAGGCCATCTAGACCTATTGAAGATGCAAGCCAACCATCGCCAGAATCAAGCATATCTTCCTGTGCAGGATGTATTGCGATTCCTTTGTATTCGAAAGGCGTGATTAATATCTGTAGAGTATTGATTGGTATTGTTACAACATATCCTAGTGGACCGCTCTCAAAATCAGGATGGGCCCAGCCAGCTAATCTATCCACTCCTGCCGTTCCACCAGCGAGGTTTTCAACTCCTAGAAATGCGTCACCCTTCTCAATATTCATGCTCTCGATTAAGTCCTCACTATAGCCCAAGTCTAAGTAGTGCTCATATTTGTCCGATAGATTTACTTGAAGGGTTTCATTAACACCGCTTGAGTATCTTATTACCTCCATATATACTGTTTGATTTGCTTGTAATTCATCCATTATATCGGAAAAATCGTTTGTATCTTCGATTGCTGAGCCGTTTATTGTTGTGATTACATCCCATGCTTCTAGGCCGGCCTCATCTGCACCTGAATCAGCGATTATTTGGCTTGAATGAACTCCGGGGTTTGCTGGATTAAACTGCCCTGCAACTTGTCCTAAAACCAACATCAAGATCAATGCAGCAAAAATATTGGTAGCCGGTCCAGCAGCAAACATCCTTTGCCTTTCTCTTCTCGGTGAATTTGCAATTTCGGTATATTCAGGTTCTGCGAAGGCTCCCAATGGTATTGGACCCGCCATCAACAAGCCAAAGTTCCTTACTCGCATACCGTGTGCTCTCGCTTGTATTCCGTGTCCATATTCATGAATAACTAAACAAAAGACAAACGCTATGATTCCCCACCCTAGAGGAATAATGGGGCTTAAACCTGGAATTGCAACCAATTCAGAGACAGGTCTCGCCTCTGCTTGATTGCCCATCAAAATTGCAGAAACAATCGCTAGAATTATCCCCAGAGCGACAATTAACATCGCACCCCAGCAAACCCAGAGCGATATCTCTCCATAAATCCTCCAAAATTTTCTTGGTTTAGAGACTTTTTCAAGTGCCAATTGTCCCTTTTTCGTTCTGACCATTAGAACCATTCCAAAGAAAATCCTCGATGCGTTCCATTCATCCAATTTTCCGCTTTTTTCCCAATATTTCAAAACGAAAAACCATGTAATTAGGAATAGCAGTACCTCGGTCCAGCCAATTTCTACCGAGAGGAAACCACTTCCCATGTTACGTCGAAGCGCCAATCACATTTCAAATTCATGTCGTTTAGTTCTTGTATGACCACCCTCTGGTATTGCCATGGAGGATGTTAGCCCGGAAGTGCTAGAATGGATTCTAGAGACCTTTGGAGAGGAGCCAGAGGCCCTATCAGTTTGGTCGATAGATGAAGACATGGTGCAGATATTGTACCGTTTGTCTGACAAGGTTGTAATATCTGATTTATCATGGCAGGATGATAAAATATTGGAAGAAGCGTCTTTAGTTGTGCGACTTTCGACTTGGAAACCTAAATCAATTTTAACAAGACGTATGCCTGATGGATTTGTTAGATTTGCTCATCGCTCAAATAAGATACTTCTTGCTCCTGAAGTAAGATCAGATCAGTGGGCAGCTGGGCTTCTGGAAGGTTGGTTGAGCGACATGCATGGCGCGCAATCAATACCGAAAAGCAGGGCCCAAAGAATCTCTGGAATAAAAAGACAAAGAGATACGGTAACCAAATTAATTGAGCAGGCTAATTTAACTAAAATACGTGGTGAGATTGATTTCATAGATCACAGATTGAACACAGCAAATAGACGACTTACAGGGGAAAGGGCGAACTATTCTTCCTCAGAGGAGTAAATTTTCGAATTTAGATCCTCTTTATTTGCCTCAACAATCTCTGGAGAATTCTTCAAAACTCTAGTGAACAGTGGGTCAACCAACATAGGTATAGCAATAATTCCTCCAACTACCATGATTAGAAACATAAAGGAAGAACCCGGTACTTGACTAATTCCCGGAGAACTCCCTCCACTTACGAATAGTTTTACAGTTCCAAGCCAAGGTAGTTCTGCTCCAGATATGCCTATCACCCATCTATCTTCAACCGGTCTGATAATACCGCTGTGGATTGAAGACAAGCCTTGAGCAAACTCAAAAACACTTTGATCGTCGTTACAATCGTTATTATCACCCAAGGTTATGAATCCTGGGTTTGAGGGTGTATAATTTTCGACTGTGAACCATGTTTTACCATGCTGAGCTGCAATGCCTCCACACCTATATTTACCAGCATCATTTCCATCAAATAAAATATTTATTTTGTCCACATTCACTTGATTCGTTCCCGGAACGGTCCAAGTTAATATGCAAATATCCATCCAAAATGTACCCTCTGTGCATCTACTCTCAACAGCTTCAACGCTTGTTTCAATACGTATCTCAAATAACGCTCTATGTATTATTGGAGTACTATCCTTTTCGCCATTTCTCTCAAAGATTATCACGTCTCCTGCCATTCCAAGAGATTCATGTCCATAGTTGATAGAGTCGGGATTAGATGCGTCTGCAAATGTGATGACGCTTCTTTTTTCGGGAGAGTGTACTAGAACAAGATCTCCAGCGTCTATCGTTCCTACTTCCCCAGTTGGGTCATGTTGCATAGAGTTTGATTCTACCACAACCAGTGGTGGCATAGAACCGGTATGGGCCCATAGGGCTACTACAAGAATGCTAATCATACCAACCGCAAGAACAATTTCGCGAAGCAGCGTTCTAAAGCCTTCAGGACCTCCCATTGTTAGAGTCCAAGTGTTAGCGCTTCTTCAATCCCTTCTCTTGTAGGAAAGAGTTCCAAGCCTCTTGGTGTCCTCCACCAAGTATCCTTGCAGCTTCATCTCCATCGGGTTTTTGTTTGCGAACCTCTGACATGGATTTTGTCTCCATAATTTTTGAGAGTATTTTTGCTCTGTTACTGAGGTTCAAAAAAGCAGGAGCAGAGAACGCCAGTCCAATGAAACCTATGACAATTAGGACAATCGATGCACCCGTATACTCTTGAAAATCAGCGTTGTCTTGAAGGAATAGTAACTGAATGGCAGACATAGTAGTTAGTAGAGAAAATGCGAAGGTCGCTGTGCCTGATATTCTCAGTTGATTCCCGTGTTGATTTTCCCACCATCCCATAGTCTCGCCTAAAAACTCCTCTGAGTGTCTCTTATTCTCTTTTTCCCCTGTTTTAAAAATGACCAACATGGGGATTATTGAAATGGGATGAACCTGCGTGGGCCGAAGGCCCACACGGCATGATGGTGATGCGGAAGTGAAAAAATCAGTATTCCTAGTCTTGGTATTCGTCGTTTCCTTGATGTCGCCAATGGCATCTGCGGACGTTACTGAAACCCAATTTCAAGATGGCTCCAAATCCTACACGCATACTTTCACGGGAACCGGGGCCGGCTTTGCTGGAAATTTATCGTTCCCATCCGGAGCAGAAGTTACTGATGCGACTTTTGACATATCTGGAGAGCCATCATCAACCTCCTGGGGCAACCTATCGACCAATGCGCATTTCGGTGGTGCAGGCACAGGACAATACTCTGGGACTCCTCCCGGTTTTGCATATGGTAGCCGGTCTAACACTGAAGTAGGAAATAATCAGGTAAAACTTGTAGGAAATCCAACAAATAATCTAATTGGGATGGACGTATCCACAGACGCAACATCGACGGGAACGATTAACACTACGGGTGGCTTTGCTGCAAATGGAGACCTTGGCTTCGTCGGATCAACCAGCAAACAAACAGCATTTTCCTTAACATCCTCAACCTCTAATTATCGAGGTTTCATTATAGCTCATGGAGACGAATATCATTCTGCCACCTACACAAGCACGACCATGTATACCTCCCCTGTTGTGAAAAGATACAATTCTACGACTGGTGCATATATCGGGTCTGCCACCATCTCATCTGGAACATGTTCATACTCTACACCTCTATATTCAGCATATGATGCTACAAGTGATGGCAAGGGGAATGTTTGGACAGTGTCGTATAGCTACAGAGTCTTAGTCAAGTGGTCAGTCTCTTCATCAGGAGATTGGACATGTTTGGGAACATACACATACTCAAG